>Ga0075015_100000003_pt1 | contig 52306 bp, 36 predicted proteins | sample AleBraG_ABR_2013_FD_71476 | JGI IMG/M metagenome (GOLD analysis project Ga0075015, IMG submission 71476) | Freshwater sediment microbial communities in response to fracking from Pennsylvania, USA - Alex Branch Run_MetaG_ABR_2013 | ecosystem: Environmental > Aquatic > Freshwater > Creek >...
CGTTCGGGACACCCCTCACGATTGCCATCATGTTGCTTACGGGTGTGCTCCATATTGGCTTGATGGGACGCGGCATGACGGATGCGCACCGGGAATGGTGGGCCCGGCTCGCCGGATGGCTCGTAATCTACACCGTCTGCTGGCTGTTTCTATTCCTGATTGCCGTCTACTTTCCCGCCGGGCTGGGGCGCTTGTTGAACTGGGAAAGTAATCGCCATCCCGGCCACCCGCTCACTTTCACAGGCGTCCTGTTGTGGATTGCTTCGACAGCCTACGGCGTGGCCTTCGGCAAGAGCGACCGCAGCAGCAAGTTGGTTCTGGATGCTTCGCTTCGGGAAAAGCTGTTGCATTATCTAGCCAGGTTGGCTCCGTACGTGTTCATCCTCGGCCTGTTGATGGGACTGTCTCTGCTGGCGTCGACCATGTGCATCTGGATCGCCGGCATTGATTGGCCGACGCTTGCGTTGCCCAGCGACTGGGACTTCGACGGAGGGACGGCCGTGGCCTGCGTTGTGCTGTTTTTGGGGGCAGTCGTTTTCTCCTGGCGTGTCGACATCAATGAGTTCTCCGTCCACCATCTTTATCGCAACCGGCTGGTGCGCTGCTACCTGGGGGCCTCGGTACCAGGACGCAGAGCGCAGCCTTTCATCGGATTTTCCGACGCCGACAACTTTCCGCTGGCGAACTTGCAGATCCCCCTGGGATCAGAGGATACGAAGGATGCGCGGCCCATCCCGATCCTGAATACGAGTCTCAACGTCGTGCGCGGGAAGGAACTCGCTCTGCAAACACGCAAGGCCAGGTCATTTGCTTTTACCCCGCTGTATGGGGGATTCACGCGCCACCCCACCGGCAAGAAGGCGTGGGAGTCATTCTTCGGGCCGACCGCCCAATGCGGCTGCCAACTGCCCGGATTCAAGGATGGCATCACACTGGGAACCAGCATCGCCATTTCCGGCGCAGCGGCAAGCCCCAGCATGGGCTCCTATTCGGAACCCGCGCTGGCTTTTCTGATGACCCTGTTTGACGTCAGGCTGGGATGGTGGATGGGCAATCCCGCGGGCAAGTGCTGGCGCCACGGAAGCCCGTTGATTGGATTCTACTGGCTGCTTCGTGAACTACTGGGAGCGACGAACGACGACAGTGCCTATGTCTACCTATCTGACGGGGGGCACTTCGAAAATCTCGCCCTCTACGAACTGGTGCGGCGGCGCTGCAAACTGATTGTGGCTTGCGACGCCTCGTGCGACCCGAATGGCGACCTGGGCGACCTCCACAATGCCATCGAGCGCTGCCGCAGCGATTTCGGCGTGGAAATTGTTCTGGAAAACGTGGCCGCGCTGAAGCCGCAGGCGAGGTCTGACGGGTCTGTGCGCTCGCAGGCCCACTTTGTCGCGGGAAAAATTCGCTACAACCCGGCTTCCGCCAACGAAGACGGAACGATCATCTACGTTAAACCCACCCTGGTCGATGGTGATCCACAAGATGTGCTAGCTCACGCCAAGGCCCACAGCAGTTTTCCGAACGACACCACCGCCAACCAGTGGTTCGACGAAACCCATTTCGAGAACTACCGGACGCTAGGACAAGCGGCCGGGGAGTCCGCTGTAGAGAGAATTAGGGCTGAAGTAAAACGCGTGTTAAGCTGACTCGGCCCAGCGGCATCGGTCTACTCCTATAGTTTCGAGAAGACTTGGTTCTGGGTTCCGAACTATGGCACCTCAGGTTTTTGTCAGCTATGCCTCGGCCGATAAGGACGTCGCCGACCGCGTCTGCAAATGTTTGGAGCAGGCAGGAGTATCTTGCTGGATTGCCCCGCGAGATATTCCTCCGGGTGTGGACTACCCGGCCGCCATCGTAGAGGCAGTCCACTCCGTAAGCGTGCTCGTGCTGGTTCTGACAGAGCATGCGACGGGTTCGCCACATATCCTCAGCGAAGTCGGCCACGCCTTCAATGATAAGAAGCGAATCATCCCCTTCCGTCTAACGTCAAGTCCATTGCCGGAAGACCTGGAATATTTCCTCTCCCTGACGCAGTGGCTGGACGTGCCGGACGGCTGCACCGACTCCAACTTAAAGCGGTTGCTGGACGCGACTCAGGCGGCGCTGGCCGGAACGAAGCCGACGGGCGGGACGGTGCCTCCCAAGCGCCGAGTTGGATGGCTCGCGGTTCTGATTGGGGCTGTCGTGGTGACCCTGGCGGTCGCGGCCGGCCTTTGGTTTCGCCCATCCAAGCAAGTACGCGAAGAAACACCGATTCCAGTCTCGACTTCTTCGGCTGTGGCACCGAAGACTTGGCTGAATCCAGCGGATGGGCTGACGTACGTGTGGATTCCGCCGGGTGAGTTCACCATGGGCTGTTCCGAGAGCGATAATGAATGTAGCGATGAAGAGAAGCCCGCCCATCCTGTGAACATCGAGAAAGGCTTTTGGCTGGGACAAACGGAGGTGACGCTCGCTGCTTTTCGAAAGTTTGCCGCTCAACACGGGGTAAAGGCGCCCGCGGGGGCAGACAACCTGCCTGCGACGCAGGTAACCCGGGCCGGGGCCAAGGCCTATTGCGCAGCAGTGGGAGGACGTCTGCCTACAGAGGCAGAATGGGAGTACGCCGCCCGCGGCGGCAAACCGCAAGCGTACTACGGCGTGGTACCCGACATCGCCTGGTACGCGAGCAATAGCGACGATGCTCCGCATCCGGTAGGGATGAAGAAACCGAATGCCTATGGTCTTTACGACATGCTAGGCAACGTGCGCGAGTGGGTGTTAGACCGCTACTACAAAAAGTATTATCTGGACTCGCCCGCGACAGGAGATAAGGTCGACCAACCGCTCGTGCCAAATGCTACTGCCGTGACACGGGGAGGATCCTGGGTGAGCGAGGCTTCCGCACTGCGAGTGTCGCAACGGTTCGAGACGGAAAGCGACGCGGTAGATCCGAGAATAGGGTGGCGGTGTGCACGTGATCACCAACAGTAGTGAAGATGAAGGGGCATTCGTGTTTGGACGTGCTGAGACTTTCTTGCTTCCGCCGCACGAAGTGGGGATAATCCAGCGAATGAGAATCTCTTCCTTGCTGCCGGTCGTAGCTGTAGTCTTTGTCAGCGTTGGCTTGTTGGCGCAGGATGCAGTTCCGACCCATCTGGCAGGCAACGGCTGTCAGAACGCAACCACAAGCAGCGCTATGCGCGCCTGCGAAAATCGTCGGTATGCTGACGCGCAACGCGAACTTGACGCCGCCTATCAGGACGTCCTCCGGCATCTCGATGAAGCGCAGCGACAGAAGTTGCGAGTCGCCCAGCGTGCATGGCTTCGCTTCCGTGACACAAACGCGGAATTCCAGGCGAGCCTTGCACAAGGCGGAACCTTGGGCCTGCTCTTGAAAACAGGTAGTCTGACGGAGATGACCCAAGCAAGAACTTTGGAACTGAAAAAGGCAGTACTACCCTGATTTCCTGACGCGGTATCGGCTGGCAGGCCGAAACCTTGCGCTGCACGTCGGCCCGATTGAATCAAATTCACGATTCCGTGAGGAGGTCATACGTGGCGAGTTTCGACATATTTCTTCCGATTCTGCTCCGCTTCGAGGGTGGCTACGTCGATGATCCTGACGACCCGGGAGGGGAAACCAACAAGGGTGTGACGATGGACACGTTTCAGCAATGTTCCCACGAGCTGCTGGGAATCGACCCAACGTCGCCGAACTTGAAGGCGCTAACCGACGCCCAGGCCGGTTTTATTTACCGCGCTCTCTATTGGAATAAAATGAATGGCAATGATTTTCAACTTCAGGACCTGGCCAATATCGTTTGCGATTTCTACGTTAATGCCGGGACGCACGCCACGCTTCTGCTCCAGCACATCCTGAACGGCATGGGAGCCCATGTGGTCGAGGATGGCACAATCGGTCCAGCATCCATACAGGCGTTAAATGGCCTTGACCAAGTGGCCGTGTATCGCCAGTACAGGCAAGGTCGAATGAACTACTACCAGAGCCTGGGTCAGCGGTTTCCGCGGTTCCTGCAGGGCTGGCTGAATCGGGTCAACGCTTTCCCGGAGTTGTAGGAACTTAGCTATCGGCGCTTGCTCTTTCCTTCCGTACTAACTCTGCTTTGTCTCTCCAACTTTTCCCGCGATTGCCGGTTTCAGGTTGGAGAGTTGGCGCAGGGTGTTGAACCAGAACGGCGCCCCCAAGCTCAGGAACAATGCGCTTGCCAAGATGCCTGCCAGATGGCGTCGTACTCCATAAGCCTCCCACCAGTGCGCCCAGCTGTCGAACACAGCCCGGCCGCCGATCTTGGCGGGAATGATTCTAAGATCGGTTTGCTGCAGGTTCGCGCGAATGGCGGCAATTTCCTGATAAGTGTCGCCCGCCGCCTGCATTGTTCGATTCTGGCAGGCGTCGTCAAATTCTCTGAGCACATCGCCAGCGCTGGGAATTGTGCTGGCGTTCTCGGCGAACCACCGTTTACCAGCAACACAGCTGCTCAGGTCCGCCGGGGCTTTCTCTAAGGCGCCCACGATTTGCGTGTCAATGTCCGTGCCTTTACCCGCGTGATTGTTTTTCACGTCCGTCAAGGCTGCCTTAGCGCGGTCGGCATTGTCGAAGATCTTGCTCGCTTGCGACAGGGCAGGATCCGTCATGGCTGTGAGGCGGGCACGCAACTCCGGGCTGGTGGTGATTTGGCCCAGGATCTCACCAGAATCTATTTGCAGCACGAGCACAAACAGAACAGAACTCACGACTGTGACGACGCGTGTGGTGCGTGTGAAAATGTCGGACAAACGCGCCATGACCGTGTCGAACCACAGGCCGATTTGGTGATCCAGTTTCGATATGGTAGCGAAGGCAGTCTCCACCGCGGCCGCTACTTGTGCGTCCTGGCCGGGCAGCTCGGCTCCCAACTGTTGCACCACCGCCTGCACCGCGGCCACGGTTTCGCGTCCGCCCGGCACGCGTGCCTCCAGGAGCTCTTTGAGTTTGGCCTTCGCCGTTAGGTTGATTTCCGCTGCCGGAGTCGCCGAGCAAAGATCCTGCAACACGCTGATCAATTCACTCTGACTCACGGCTTTGGCGCGGGTGCCGGCGTGCGCGATCGCAGGATGTCTTACAACAACATTTGCGATGTGCTGCGCAATCGTCGAACCGTCCGGCAACTTTTCGCGAAACTGAGGCTCGATCTGCCGAAAGAGATTGCTCAGGCCCGATGCGAGGTTCCGGCCGCGAAGGTCCGCCAGGGCGGCGACCACCTGCACCACGGCTGTGATAATCAAGCTCAGCATCAGCATCGTCACCGAAAAAGCAATTGCGCTGTCAATCTGTTGCAACATGGCGCCTCCCCGATCGGAGAATTCCGTTTTGCGGCTGCTTTGCGGCCAAAAACTATCTTTTGGCGCGGGTTTCCAGCGACTCTTCGATTTGCCTGGCCCAGACCAGCGATTCCTGGCGCCGTTCGCGCACCTCGCGTATCAGGCGCAGGTTGCGCGCAGTGGTTTCGGCCTCCCAGCCTTCCCGAACGGAGGCTAACGCCTCGGCTGCCGCGCCGTTGGCACGCTGCTCATCCTTCGCCAGGACGGCAAGTTCGAGCTGCGTGGCATAGTCCCAGTAGTCAGGCTTACCCGTCACTATGCGGCGGTTTACAGAATACGTGACTACGGGCAGGATCTGCTCGCGTCGCGGATCCGGAGGCTCCCGCAGTTCCATTAACGTAACAGCATTGATACCAGGATAGGCATCGCGCCAATCCGCCTCAAAGCCCCGCAGATATGCCGCGATTGCCTTGTCCAGCAAGCCTCGCGCCAGCAGTGTATCCCCCTTCTTTAACGCCGCTTCCCAGCGGTCCTTATAGATGCGTCCGAGAATGCCGTTGGTCTCGCTACTTGGGCCGCGGCGATCGATCAGTTCAAGCAGGATTCTCTCGGCGGCTTCGCCCTGACCAGCGCGGTTGAGCGCAAGAGCCAGTTGTTCCTGCACCATCACGGTTGCAGCCAGAGGAGCCGACATTTTGGGCACGAGAGCGAGCATGTCATCCCACGCCTTCACCGCCCGGTAAGAGAGAAACAAGTCAATCACCACACCCGATTCTGCATCGCAGATGGAACCCAGTTCCTTCTCGATGGCGCGCACGGCATCGACACCCTGCGCCCGCGCTGCCGCGAGGCGTTCCTTCACTCCCGCGGAATACTGCACCCGCTCGCGGAAGACATCCGTCTTGATATGAGAGATGTCGAGAGGCTGGAGACCCGTGACAAGTTGATAGATCGGACTATCGGCATTACTTTTGCGAGCTTCCCTCAGCCGCGCCGCCAGTGCGCCCTGCGTAGAAAGCGTATCCAGCGGCGTACCCGTCGGCGCTAACTTATAGGGCAGCGCTCTCAGCGGAGCAACATCGAACGGCAGGCGGCCCCCTTCGCCAAAGATGAGGACGGTGCTATAAGGCCGCACAGCATGCCGAACGCCGAGCTCGTAGAACACGTTTGCGTTGGCCGTGCTCAGATCCGCAACGGCGTAAGGGCACAGTATCAAGCGTTCATACATCGGCTTGTGGATGATCCCACCGGTCATTTCTTCATCGGCGCGTATCGGATCGAGATCGGCCTGTGCGATGGCCGGGGAGATCAGTTCGTGGTAGACAGCATCGAAATCGACCAACGTGCCGCCCGCATCGGGTTTCTTGCCGAACGGCATCAATACGAAACACAATTCACGTGGCATTACGAGCCTCCGCGAAAGATCTTCTGCAAGCGGTCGGCGACCGATTCGTCGCCCACCAGACTGGCAACGCGCACTGCTTGTTGATACATGGAATCGAGCTCACGCGGCGAGGGATTGCTATTCACGGCATCCTGATAGCCCTGCATCGCCAGGTCAAATTCGCCCAGCAGCAGGTGTGCTTCTCCCTCGGTCGCAAAACACCACTTATCCCGATCGGCCGCTGCGCAGTGGACCAGGACCTTCCTGGCGGCCTCTTTAGCGCCCGCCTTCTGCTTTCGGTAGGCCAGTTGCATAAAGGCCAGGTTGATGCCGTGATAGAAAGCCTGGTCGGGCTTTGCAGCCTGCTCCGACAACTCAAATCCTTTTTGATAAAGCTCACACGCTTTTTCAGCATCTTCTGCTGCCCGGTGAGCGAGCCAGCGGCGCTTCAAGCGCCCCGCCAACGTCCCCATCGCGTCGGTATAGTCGGGGCGAGCCTCCCGTTTCTGCAGGACCTCTATTGCCTCTGTTTGCCGCCCAACCGATTCCAATGCAAGGGCCAGTTGCACCAGACCGCCCTCGTCGAGCCTTTCAGGATGATCCTGCAGGAGTTGAATGGCCTTGTGAAAATCCCGCATTTCCACGGCCACAAGCGCGCTGTCGCCCGGACCGGATTCCGGCGCGCTACCCGCCAGGCAATCCACCACGATCTGGACACTGGGATCGGTGACTGCGGCTGGCTTGACGATGGAGAGATGATCTCCCCTCACGACTCTTCTCCTTGCCTCCGGAAATGGGAGAATTGAAGATTCAGGTGGCACAAACTGATCTTCATCCCCGGCTGTTGCATAGAACTCGAACGTTGGAAGGTCGCCAATCTTCTCTGTCCATTGTTTGCGCAGTCCCACGATAAACTCGCTCTTGTCTCCCATGTCCTGCAGCTGCGGCTTCCAGAACTCGAACAGCGAAGCTTTTTGCAGACCAGCGCTGGGCGTTCCGAACAGAAGAAAATAGCCCACACGGGAACGTAACTCGGAACTGTCAAGAATGGCTCGCTGCACAACGAGGCCACCCATACTGTGCGCGATGAGAGCCAGGCTCCGATAGCGCTTGAGCGGCGCCAGCGTAGCACGGGTCGCAAGCAGTCCTGCCAGCATGGCCAGTCCCGGGTTTGCTCGCCAGATGCCGACGACGTCCAGGCTCAAGCCTGTGTGGTAACCCAGGCTGTAGACATCCCAGCCCTCCAGTCGTTTCTCCGCTTGCAAAAGATCCGGGAACTTGCCCCAGGTCTTTAGTGCGTCACCCGAGAAGCCATGGACGAACACCATGGCTGCGGGATTGTTCTCGGTTGTTCGGTGTTCTAAAAGCTCAGGGCTCTCCGCCGCCATAAAACGCTCTCCACAGATTGAGACTTGAGAGGAAGGAGGATTGGATCAAGACTCTATTCCAATTGCGGGCAAAACGTCAAACCTCGAGGATCAACGGGGCACAACAATCGATAGCTCGAATCGAGTTCCGCTGCCGCGTCCCGCGGTTTGGGAGGCGTGCTAATTTCTTAGTTTCGGCTCTCCTTCCATCGGGTTTGAAGATGGCGACCGGTGCTTCACAAAAACCGCCCACGGGCACTGTACGTTCGCAACCGGCGCGCAGTGAGCCCGTTTCCGAGTCGCCGAAGATACCGCCAGAATCAGGCCAACGTGGCCAGGGTGACGGCTAACGAGCCATGTCACCACCTCTTGAGGTTTGAGCGTTTGCCATTTTCCGTTCTCCTTCAAATTGTGAGTTGGGCTGTCCCAACAGCTAGAGAGCGGCGTTGTCAGGACGCTTGCGATATGCTCCAATTCTCCTGTTCGGCTCGAACCTCACTTGTCGCGTGCCGACGCAAGCGGGACCTCAGGGTGATGACCGATAGCCGTGTTGACGATTGTGTGCATGGGGCGCGGGCTGGTGATGGGGATGGAGCACAACAGGAACGTGGCGTGGGCGGGGTCGTCGTCGGCGCGCGCGAAGAATAGGCCCTCGTTGTTGGTTGTGCCAAGAGCGAGTTCTTAGGCAGAATTCCCGCCGATCCGGTGCCGGACGGGCCAGTCTGCCGGAGTTGACGCCTGCAGAGATGAAGGTTTGATCACGCCCATGCCCGGCCAGCTGTAACGTTTCTGCAATGGGGCTCACTATCTGTCGGATGTAGAGGGCCGATACACGTCAGGCCAGGAGAATTCTCGCCCAGCCACCGATGTCTTTAGCTGGTCTCGCAGACCTGCTGCTCTATGACGCGCTGATCGATGACGGGGTTCTTCTGCTACAAGACGGAGCCTTGCTCGCCGGCTGGAGTTTCCGTGGCCCCGATATGGCCTCGGCCACGCATGCGGAGATGGCTACACTTTGCGCGCGGCTGAGTTCGATTTTGCGGCTGGGCAGCGGATGGATGATCCAGTGCGATGGGATCCGTTCACTCGCTCCCGGCTATCGTGAAGAGAGATACTTTCCCGACCTTGCGACCAGGCTGATCGACGCGGAACGCCGCGAGCAGTTCATGGCCGAGGGCGCCCATTTCAAAAGCGACTATTTCCTCGACGCTGCTTTCACGCAGACCGCCTATGACGCTGCCGGACGCGTCAGTTCAACCACCGATGCCAACGGCAACAAGACCACCTATGGTTACGATGACGCCGGTCGCCGCACGAGCGTGACCGACGCGCTCAACCACACCACGAACTTCGTCTACGATGCCGCCGGCAACCAGACCTCGGTCACCGACGCGAACACCGACACCACGCAGTGCCCGCGTTTGTCGCCGCCATCCGGCGATTGTTCTCCGCGGAGGAGATTCGTACCTATCTTGACCACCTGGAACGTACGAAGTTCCTCGCTCCGCCAGAACCGGAGATCGAAATGGAGAACGAGGAGGAAGAAGAGGATGAACCTTGGCCGGCCCACCCCCTGCTGGGCGCACAGGAACTCTTGCGCTTCTCCCGTATCCGGCAGTTGCTTCAACCCTAGCACCATCGACGAAAAACATGCCCAAGCCCAGCAAAGTTCTCCGCTACGAAGATCGCAGTCGCAAGCCCGTGCCTCCCGGCCGAACGGTTCCTCCGAAGCTCTAAGCAAGCTGGAAAGCCAGTTGATTCTCGAACATACATTGGCTGACGACGAACTGACCGCACCTCTGCGCGTCGCACCCACCGCGAACCAAGCATCCGTCTACTCCTTCACGCTCGACGATCTGGAGGAGCTGGCAAGATATGTCGCAGCCGAAGCCAACCACGCCCAAGATAAGAAACTGCAGAAGCAGTTGGACCGCTTGTTCACTCGGATGGAAACGGTGCTGCAGTCCTACGCGGACCAAGACGACAGATCGATAGACTAACTCGCCATCGAATCGAGCACCCGTGCCTAAGCCGAGAAAGAACCGCATCCGCGAAGAACGAATCCACAACGAAGCTATCGTGGATGCCTACGGGCAAGAAGAACAGGCCCTCGGCTGGTATTACTACCTGGAGAACAACATCAAGTTTCCCTTCACGGGCCGGTGCATCGCGCCCAAGGTCGTCTCACCGCTCCGCAAGGGGGAAACGGTCGAAGTCCGCGGCTTGGCGCCGGAAGATTCCTGTGCACACGACATGCTGGTGTTGATCCGCTGGCACGGCCGCAATGTGGCGGTTCCCCTGTCGCAACTGACCGCCATCGACGCGGACGAATCCACTGTTGAGGCGATCACCGACCGGCACTACTGGCCAGCGCAGGGCTACTGCTTCTGATCTGCGCGCGCTAGCCGAAAACTCACAGAGCATCGAAAGCAGGGGTTGGGCGGTTCCAGCGCAACTCATCCACATTGGCAAAGAGAGCAATGTCCGTTCGAAGGGTGGCGAGCGTTCGGAACAGGAAGGCGTGGTCCCGGTTGCGGGAGAGATTGTCCGCTAGGGATTTTGCGTTGGCAACCTTAACACTCCAGTCGCGGGAATCCGCGGGGATGGATTCGAGATGGAGAAACTCGGCGAGGACGGCAGCGGAGGACTTCGCGCCCCAGCCCTTCACCCCGGGATAGCCGTCTGCCGAATCGCCGACGAGCGCTAAGTAGTCAGGGATTGATTCTGGCAAGACACCAAACTTCCCGACCACACCAGGCTCGTCCAGGAAGGCACGCTTCCGCCGATCCAGTTGCACAATGCGCGTGCCGTGCACGCATTGGGCAAGGTCCTTATCCGGTGTGCAGACAATCACGCGTTCAACTCGTGGGTCACGAACTGCCGCCACAGCCGCAGAGGCGAGCGCGTCATCCGCTTCGAACTCCACCATCGGCCAGACGACGAAGCCGGCCGCCGAAAGAACCTCTTCGACGAGTGAGAATTGAGCCAGCAAGTCAGGTTCGATGCCTTCGCCGGTCTTGTAGTCTGGCCACAAATCGTTACGAAACGATTCGATCACGTGATCGGTGGCGACAGCCAGGTGCGTGGCTCCGTCTTTGACCATGCCCATCACGGAGGCGAGCACACCCCGGGTCGCGGCTACGTTCTGTCCGCGTGAATCACGAGCGGGCGGCAACGCGTAGTAGTGCCGGAATAGCTCGTATGTGCCGTCGATCAGATGGATGTCCAGGGCGCGACTCCGAGACAAACCCTACAAGACCTCCCCGATCTCAATCAACCGCTTAGATTGGGCTTCTCAACAGGTTGTTGGGTCATTGAGGTCAAGGCCTGACGACGCACTTCCACCTGAGCACCGGATTTCGGCACCTCCCACAATGGAACACTGTAAGTACTTCCAGCGAATTTCCTAGCGTAGGCGTACTTCCAACTGCACCGGCCGTGCGATGGAGTTCACATCGGGATCGTAGTATTCGTAGGCGCGGGACCGGAATGTACGGGCGCGGATGGGGTACTTGGCGCGCAGGCGGAAATGCACGGTTAGTCGGTCGCCGGGCGCAATCGAGTTGAAATACAGGATTGCCTGCGTCGCCGTGAGGCTGAACTTTTCCAGACGGCCACTCTTCAGACCGGCCGTCTTCTCGACTTGAGCTTGCAGGTCTTCACTGAGCAGGTCGAATCCGGGAGGAATGCCGAGGTCGACCATGACCATGTTGGCGGATTTGTTCAGATTGTTTCGAACAGTTGCCGTCGCGGTGGCGATGTCATCCTGCGCCAGGTGTGTGCGGTCGTAGGCCACATCAATGGAGAGCGCTTCGTTCGCGGGTTTTTCGTCCCAAGGGAGAAAGTAGTTGCCCACGATCTGGTAAGCGAGGCCGCCTTTGCCTTCGAAGCGGAGTTCCACGGTACTGGCGCCTTTCGTAGCCAGATTCTTGAAGACAAACTGGTGAAGCAGATCGTTGTTATCGGCGGTCAGGGCTAGTTTCTCGACGGTTTCACCGTTGAGCAGGACCAGTAGAGTGCCGCGAACGTCGGCAGAGCCTTTCTCGGTTGCGAGCAGGAGCGCGCGCAGGGCCATGATGGTGGCCTGCGTGGTGCCCCAGGTGCCGTAGGAGTCTTTCTGGGCGGCAATGTAGTTCATTACCTTGCGGGCGGTGGCAGAAGCCTCGCCCCATTTCAGGAGCGCTTGCACGGCCAGACCCGTCGCTTCCACGCTGGCGCTGGCGCCGGTGGCGTAGACGCTGGTTTCCTCGGCAGTCCACCAGGCTTGCTCGTCCTTTTCGGTGCGCGCGTCGAGAAGTAGTTGCATTGCCTGGCGCGTGAAATCGCGGTCTTTGCCGTAGTCAACGGCGAAGTTGGCGAGGACGGCCAGTGTGTAAGCATCCATCTTCGCGTTCATGTGCTTCTGGATGAACTGCTTCGCCTCTTCGATTTCAGGTCCCTGGTGGCCGGTGTTTTCGAGAGACCATGCGACGTAGGCAGTAATGCGCAAGACGTCGGTGTTGAAGCGGTTGGTGGCGCCTTCGTTGATGAAGGATGTGTCCGGCTTCCAACTGCCGTCTGCCTGTTTCTGGCTGGTGAGCCACTGCTGCGTGCGAGCGATCAGCCTCGGGTCTACTTCATAGACTTTCGACATGTCGTAGAACTCCATCAGGCCATAGGCCGTCAGGATTTTGTTAGCGGGTGCGCTGCCAAACCATGAGAAGCCGCCGCCGGGGACCTCGAAAGTCAGCAGACGCTGGTACCCGTTCGCGATATATCCCTCGGCTTTGGCGTGCACTTCGGGCGTCAGTTTCTTGGTGCGCTCCATGTATTCGAGGGCGAGGACGTTGGGGTAGGTGCTGGAAGACGTTTGCTCGAAGCAGCCACCGGGCATGCGCAGGATGCTGTCCATGCCTTCGATGACCTGGCTGAGCGGGCCAGGATAGAGGCGGACAAAGATCTTGTTGCTATCAGGAATCGTGGCAGCAGGGAAGAGCAGTTCGTGCTGGGCGGTGTTCTCCAGGCGGCCGTTAAAGACCAGGTTTTGCTCGCGGCCGTTGGGGATAACTTCGATTTCCCTGACCACGATATCGACGCGGCTCGCTTCGCCGTTCATGCGGGCGGAAAGCGTCAGCTTGAACTTGCCGATACGCTTGGCTTCGAGCGTGAACTGGGATCCGCCGACCTGCGCGGATTCGACGGCCACAGATTTTTCAGGGACGTCATTTACCAGGGAGAACCAATCGTCGGATTGAAGCTTGAGGGCGACGTCTCCGTGGGTGCCGGCATAGTTGTAGACCGCGACGGGGAGGGAGACGCGATCTCCCTGCGTAAGGGTGACGGGGAGGTCGAGATCGACGAAGAAATCCTGGAAGACTTTGAGACTCGAAGTGGCGCTGCCCAGGGCGCCGTGAGTCGTGGAGGCGAGCATGGCCATGCGCCAGGTGGTGATGGAGTCGGCCAGAGGGATGGTGATGCTGGCGACGCCGTTCTGATCGGTGATGATTTCCGGATTGATGTAGAGAGCTTCCGGAAAGTAGGAGCGAACGTGGGCCGCTGAGGAGCCTGCGTCTTTTTCGTCTTTGGCCAAAACTGCGCTGTTCTCGACCTCGGACCTGGTTTTCGCGGGGGCTGCAGGCGGGGACATCATTTGGAGCTGCATGACTTCGCGATCTTGAATCGGCAAGGCTGCGCGGACGCCGCCGATTACTCCACCGATCACTCCCCCCATGCCAAACTGAACGACGTTGTTGGACGCAGTAACCACGACCGCTTCGCTGCTGGATCCGACATTCAGTGTTGCGGTCAGGATTGCACGGTCGCGTGCGTGGAGGGTCAACGTTCGTTGCCCACCCTTGAATCCAGGCGACAGTACGCGGACGGCGTACTCTCCGGCGGGCAGGCCAGACAGGCTGAATTGCCCGGCGTCAGTGGTTTTTGCCGTGCGGGTCTTTCCGGTCAAGGTCTCGCGCACCTCAACGCTGGCATTGGCGATCACGGCGCCCGTAGGGTCGGTGATGCTGCCCACGATTTGGGCCAAGCCATTGAACGGACCGCGATCGTGTTCGATATTGAGAGTGACTGTGCCTGCGTCCGGGCGGCCCACGATCTTTCCTGCGTGCACCTCGACGAATGCTGCCATGTCATCCGTAGTATCGAATTGCTGATCGGGGCCAGCGCTGCGCAGCATGTAGTGTGTCTTGTCTCGATTCCATGGAACAGGCTCGAGGCGAAGGTCGGTGCCCCAGGCATCCCGGAGATCGGCTTCCTCAGTTTTTGCGAGCTGTGCGAAGACTTTCATCAAGTCGCCTTTTTCTGGACTTGCGGGATAAGCGCGGCTCAGGTTTTCTGCCAGGCGATGAACCTGCGCGAGGAATCGTGCCTGGTAGCGCGAGGAATATTCGGCGTACTTCGTCATAGGAACGGTTCGGCCAAACTCCGTTTCGAACTTGTTCGCACTAACGACTTCGGTAGCCGCGAACAGGGCGCGAGCAGCGCGGTCCTTTTGCTCAACTTTCGACTCTTCCACGGGTTCGACGATTCCTGGCATACCGATGGAGTGGATCTCGTACCGAGGCTTCATCACTTCCTGTTCGAGGTAGAAGAAGACTTTCGCGAAGCCGGGCTGTTTTTCAGCCAAGGCAAAGACGGCTTCGTCCACGACTTGCAGACCCAGGGCAGCGCTGACGCCTTCACCGCGCGAGTTGGTTACACGGAAGCGGATGCGAGCTACGCCACCCGGCTTGTAGACGGGCGCGTCAGCTACCGTTTCAATCCTGAGTTCGTCGGCCGGCTCCACGAAAACGAGGCGATGGTCACCGACGGGCTGAGCGTTGCGGCCGAAAAGGTAGGCGTTGAAGTCAACCGTTCCAGCAAGGTCCGGCGTCGCCCTGAGGGAGAGTTCTGCCTGCCCGTTCTCGATGTCGAGGTCGCGAGTAAGGATGGTCTGCCCTTCCTTGACGATGTCTACGTAGGCAGTTCCCGAGCGTTTAGTAGAGAAGACGCGCAAGGTAATGCGATCGCCGGCGCGATAGACCGCGCGTTCGGTACGAAGAAGGATTTGGTCTTCGCCTGCACGAGATTGCAGTTGGACCTTTGCCGATGTCTGGTTGCCTTCCTTGTCTTGTCCTTCAATCTGCAGAGTCTCTGACCCGGCCTTTGCACGTATGCGAACGATACCCACGCCGCCTTCATCGGTGGTGACGCTCTGTTCAGGGTTTCCGGCGGCATGAACTTTTAAGCTGGCACTGGCGGGTGTTCCGTCGGGATAGGAGGTAAGGATGAAAACCTGGTTGTCCAGATTGGGTACGAGAGTACCTCCCTCCGGGACGGCAGTGATCAGCAGCGGCGATTCGCTTACGGTGATCGGTTCGCCGCGAGTTTCCGAGTGATCAGCAGAATCCTTTACCGTAGCCTCGATGAGTACGCGGGCCGCGCCCTGAGTAAGTGGGCGTCCAGCGAAGTACGTCGGCAGCCGGAGATCAAAGTGATAGGCACCCTCACGGTCGGTCTTGCCTTGGACGGATCCGACTTCGAAGACGGAGACGTCCATGCTGGACGCCTTCACGGTGATGTCGCCATTGTCCACAGGTTTGCCGAAGAAGTAGTTGGCATGGACTGTGCCGGTTACATGATCGCCGGGGCGGTAGCCTCGCTTGGTTTTGCGTTCCTTGCCCGCGAAGTCGATCGCAACTTTGAATTTCGGGAGGACATGACGCTCGACGTTGAGGGCTATTTCTGAGGTGTTGGTAGGGGCATCGGGTTCACCCATTAGAGCTCGCAGGTGATAGGTACCCAGGTTGACTTCGTCGGCGAGGGCAAATTCCGCCGAGGCGATTCCGAACTTGTCGGTCTGGGTTATTTTCTTGAAGACCGTGTTGACGCGGGAGTCTTCCACTTCAAAGGTCAGTTTACGGTTGGCCGCGGCCTGATGATCCGAGCGATCCAGTGCCAGGGCGCGTGTGTGAATTGTCTGTCCGGGCTGGTAGATCGGTTTCTCGGTGGTCAGGAGGATTGAAACTTTGTCCTCCAGGCGCACCGACTGGGTGAACTCTGTGGACCCAATCGGAGTGTCAACTACGTAGCGCAACTGATACGAGCCGACTATTCCGGCGGGAAACTGAAACTGGGCTTCGGTGGTACCGCGGTGGTTGAGTTGGCCGGTGAATAGTACCTGCGACTTCTGGTCGGGAACTACAAGTTCGATCCGGACGGAGCCGCGTCCGGCGATGATTTGGCTGTTTGAGTCCGTGACGATAACCCGAACGGCCGCCTGTCCTCCGGTGAGGTAGGCCTGCTGGCCCAGGATATGAACGACCGGAGTGCGGAGAATCTGGGAGATGGATTTCACGCCGGCGATGGGAGCCGAGCCGGTGGTGCTGTATTCGAAGCGGTAGCGGACCCGCTGCCAAACCAGTTCCTCAAGGGGCAGAGCTTTCGCGAGTTTGATCTCCTCGTGCCAACGTCCCGCGCCCTTCGTTACGGCGACTCGGCGCTCTGAGTGCGCCAGGACGTGATCGTCGGGGTCGAGCACTTCCAAAGTCAGTTGTCCAGTATCGGAGTCGGGAGCAGAGTAAGAAATGGCCACGTTCAGCACGCCGCTGCTGTATGTGGCGCTGGTGAGGCCCTCCTCGCTGCTTGCCTTAAAACTTTGTACCGCGACGATCATGGCGAGGAATAGCAGCGCCGGTAGAAAAGTAAGAGAGAAACGGGTGATTTTCCTGTCCAGCTCCATGATGGGTCCGTGAAATCCTTTCTGCGGTGCTGCTGCAGCCTGTTGCCGTACAGTATGAGAACGCTTCACTTGCTGCTTCTTGCACAACCGGCCGTTGTCCTACGCGCGGTCCCCTTTTAACTCCAAAGTCTCCAAGGTAATTAGACACCGCAACCTCAGACAGTGGTCCCTGTTACCCTGTTGGAATGAAGGTTTTGGATGTTAGTCAAGCGGCACGCATGGTAGACGCACAAGCACCTGGGCTCGCGCGGATGGTTCGGGCATGCAGATACCTGCATGACGCCCCGCGTGGCAAGACCTGTCCTGGAACCAGATCGCGCGAATCTACCTTGTACTCGAAAGTTTCGAGCGCCCTCCCGGAAATATCCAGCATAATGTGCATGCGTTGGTGGGCTGGACCCAGGAACAGAAGATGCTGGTGGAGCAGCCGGGAATACCTGACGAGTGGATCGTGCTTGGGCAGCGGACTCTACAAAAGCCATCGGACGATAGACCCCGATGCCCTTGAAAAATCCCCGCCCCGGAGGGGCGGAATCTACACTACGGGAAAATGTCGCTTCTCCATTTCAGGCTGAGCAAAAACGCTAGGCGGCCTTCTTCTTCTGCGCAGCTTTCCACTTTGCCCAGCGCTCCTTCTGCTCCGCGGCAATTCTGCGGCGCGCAGCAGCGGACATTACTCGCCGCTTTGACTCCGCTCGGCCAGAAGGTCTAGCGCCGTTTCGCGCCACTAACTTGCGGGGGAGCGGGGCCGTTCAAGGCCGTTGACCTGATTAGGAGAAGAAGCGCAGATTCCATCAGGGCCCGGGAAGAACCCGTCTTCCCACCAAGAGGCCGGATATATGCACGCGTCTCTTTCACACGTCGCGATCCGTCGACTCTTGCAAACCGGATGGGTCCATATATGCTCCCCTCTCTCCGTACAAGGCTGAGTATGATTTCGGACGAAGTTGATCGGCCCCCTTTTTCTTCCGAAAGGCCTAAGAGCCCCAGGCGGCTGTAGCCGAATTTGTGTCGGTCAAAGCATCCACGTTCAACAGCGTTCCACAATTGGAAGAATGACTGTCGCAACACGTTCCACAGCAATCACTATACGTCCTACAGATTTCCATAAGGGCTGGAATCTGGTTCGGGACCGGGGGGTCGGAGGTTCAAATCCTCTCTCCCCGACCAATCTTTCTCGATTTCTCAATTGCTTACGCTGCCTCGGCTGCTCCGGTTTTTTGGCAGTTTCGGTACATTCGGTACAACTGAGCTATTGACTCCGGCGCTCCGCCCCGTCTTTTCAATAAGTTCCGGATCGACTTTCCATTTCGTGTCGAGTCTGTTACTCAAAGCTCCGTCGCGGTTCTGGTCTGAAATCAAGGGAATACAAATGTCGGTGCAGATGACCCCATAGCGCCGCGCCATGGGATCGGATGGCGGTCTTATTCAGCGCCATCGTAAGTTCAAGTCGAAATCAGCACGATGGCTGGGAACTGCCGCACCTAATTGTCGAACGTGGCCGGCTCCACTGCCAGCAAAAGACTGGCATGCTCAAACGGCTACCGCTTGGCGAGCTAGCACTGGTCGGGATTTGGAAGCATGTGATCACGCATGATGGCAGCCAGATCATGGCATGCGGACATGAACTGGCGGAGGGTTCGCCTCGTTGCGCCAAATGAGTCGAACTCCTTGAGGGAAAGGCCGCCTTCGGTGTAAGCGCGCTCGAAGTCGGGGAAGTGTGACAGGAGCACGTCAACGATGTCGGGATTGACGGGGTTGGCGATCCGCGGCACCATTTCGATATCACTTGCGTTGAAGCGGAGTTGCCACTTGTGGGGCGGCGAAATGATGACCTCCCCGCCGATGAATTCGCTCCAGTGCATGTGATTGCGGAAGGCGGCCGAAAGGAGGCGGATGCGGTAGCCGCGCTCACGGAAGATTCTGTAGGTTTTCTTGAAGACAGCGACTCCGGCCCACTCCAGATACCCAGGATCGGTGGTAATCATGTCTTTCTCGGACTGAACCTTGAGCCAGTCGTCGAGCCTTCCCACCATGATCGTGCACACTGGACCCATCGTTGAAATGTCTTTCCCCTGCTTCTGCCGCCGCGTCAGGCCGCGCTCCACGGCTTCGGCTACGGCAATACATTGCGGCAGAGTGAAACACACCGTGGCATTGATGCTGACGCCCTGAAACGTTGCTTCTTCGATGGCAGTAATGCCGGCTTGAGTGACCGGAATCTTCACGATCATGTTCGGGGCTAAGGCGTTGAACCGCAGGGCCTGCGAGAGAATCGCTTCTGCATCTCGGTAAAGGCGAGGATCGGTCTGAATTGACAGGCGGCCGTTGATTCCCCGGGATTGTTCGAAGATGGGCAGAAGCAGTTCCGCACCCTTGATCGAGATTTCTTCCACGACCTTCCATGCGATCTGGTCTTCTGTTGCGCGGGGCATCTCGTGGATGAGTTCGCGGATACGATTCTTCCACAGGTGCATTTCTTTCTTGAGCACTTCGCCTACGATGACAGGATTGCAGGTCGCTCCAACCGCTCCGTGTTCGAGCGCGTAGGTCAATTCCTGGATGGATGCCGAATCGTTCCACAGGCAAGTCGGCGTCGTCTGGGTCATTTCGTGGAGAGCGCTCTTGTATTTCACCAGGGGCATTGTCAGGTTACCTCCCGCCTCGTGGCAGGTGCTGCATAACCAGATCGGGCCTCACAGTCTGTCGTGAGGCGACGAAGGCGAAGCCAGGAAGTCCGCTTGTGCTGAATAATAGCCGCTCAGTATACACCGCTCCCGGCCAAAGAAGAGGCTCGAACCCGAAACGTTTCGACGTACCCCGATTGGCCGTCGACAGGCTCGTTCGAATACTAAAACTGGGCAATTTTGCAGCGGCGTAATACCATGCTTCAGCAAGGTGGATGACAGCGCATGGGTTCGAGAATCCCAAAGAACAAGAGAGTGACCAGGTTTAGGTCGAAGGCGGCAGGAGTAAAACACCATGTTACGATCCACGACGTAGCGAAGGCAGCCCGGGCTTCCGTTTCCACCGTTTCCGCTGCACTGAACGATTCGGACTATGTCAGCGCCAATATGCGGAGCCGAATCGAGGGCGCAATCAAAGCCCTTCGCTACCGTCCGAACGATCTTGCCAGAGGATTGCGGTTGCAGCGCACGCACTCGATTGCCATCGTCGTGCCAGACCTGGCGAACAACTTCTACATCGATCTGGTTCGCGGAGCCAAGGACTATTCTGCATCAGCCAATTACACCGTGTTGATCGGAGATTCCAGAGACAGCTGGGATCAAGAGCGCAACTATCTGGATTCGTTTCATCGCCGGCGGGTTGACGGCGTCATACGAGTTCCTGCCATCAACGCGGCGGGAGGGAAAACGAAAGCGATACTGGGAAATCTCCCCGTGGTATACGCCGACCGCTACCCGCAGCCGCGGGACTCTTATGTTGGAAGGGTGGGCGTGGACAATACTCAGGCAGCAGAAAGTGCCACGCGGTACCTGCTGAGCCTGGGACACCGTCACATTGGGGTGATTACCGGCGACCATTCCAGCGGGACTTCCGTCGATAGGCTTAAGGGATTCACCCGCACATTGCGCAACGCGAAAATCCGTACCGACGCTTCGATGATTCACATGGGCCACAATGACATGGAAAGTGGCCACAACCACGCCATGCAGCTCTTGACGCGAGCGCAGCGTCCCACGGCGCTGTTCTGCACGAACAACATGATGGCTCTAGGCGCGCTGGCTGCGATTCAGGAAGTCGGCCTCGCTTGCCCCGAGGACATAAGCTTGCTTGGCTTCGACGATTTTTATTGGGCGACGCTGCTGCGCCCTCGCCTCACGGTGGTTCGCCAGCCCGCAAGAGAAATTGGCACACTGGCGGCCAGACTGCTGATCGATCACATTGAAGGTCGGTCCAGCGTCCCTTCCCCGGCGCTGCTGGAGACGCAACTCATCGTGCGGGATTCGTGTTGTCCCCCGAAAAAAACGTAGTCCGTATCACGATGCCGGGAAAAGTCCGGGTCTCAGGAACTCGCGGCGGTAGGGGTCTCCGCGGAGACAAACGGCCATGCCCCGACTGTTCTAGCGCGCAGGAAATACGCCCCGAGGCCGACCACTAAGAGAACCAGCGCCGTCCCCACGAACTGCCGCTGGTCCGGCGTTGCGGCAATGTAGATCCAGCCCGCCAGCGCGACCAGCGCCGGGACGGGATACAACCACATGCCATAGGGACGATGGATCTCTTTCCTATACATGCGAATCGCGAAGACCGCGAAGATCTGGGGAATGAATTGGAAGACAATCTGGATGATCATCAGTGCGGAAAGCAGGCGCTCGAGTGACAACCAGCAGAGAGGAATGGCGAGAGCGTTGATGGCCAGCAGGGAAACAGTCGGGAAGTGACCCGTGGGATGCACGCGGCCGAACACTAGAAAGAAATTTCCCTCGGCGCCCGCTGCGTACAGGATGCGGGAGTATCCCAGGCTCATGGTGAAGATTCCGCCCAGCGTCGCGGCAAGAATGAGAGAGGTCATTACGGCCGCCGCGCGCGAGCCGTGGAGCTTGCCGATGAACTCAGACACGACCGCGTGGGAGACGGCCGCCTCGCGCCAGGGGATTGTGCCGATAATCACCACGCTCATCAGCAGATATAGAACAGCAACAATCAGAATCGAGAACACGATCGCCCGCGGAATATTCTTCGCCGGGTTCTTAACCTCGCCTCCCAGGTACGTGATGTTGTTGTAACCGCCATAGTTGTACATGGCAAACAGGACGGCTCCCGCCAAGCCCGAAAAGAAAGCCTTGGATGGATGAAAGGCTCCAGGCGGGAAATCGAACGCCATGCTGGTGTTCATGTGAATCAGGCCGGTGCCGATCACCCAGATCATGGCGATGAGCACGAAGGCGAGCATTACGACCGACATGCGTCCGACGGTCTTGATGGGACGGTACAGCAGGAATGTGATGAGCAGACAGGTCGCCGCGGCGAGGCCGCCGACACCAGCGTGGTTCAAACTGGGAAGAAAGTAATGCGTATACTCTGCAAAACCGACGGAGGCAGCAGAAATAGCGAGCGGAGCGACAAAGATTGTTTCCCACAGGAAGAGAAACGAGAACATCTTGCCCCAACTGCGGGGGTTAAAAGCCTCGCGGAAGTAGATGTAGGAGCCTCCGGCTCCGGGCATCGCGGCGCCTAGTTCGGCGTAGATCATGCCATCACAGATGGAAACGAGTGCGCCGAGAGCCCATCCCAACACGGCTTGCGGGCCACCCATGGCGGAAAGGATCACGCCAATCGTGATGAAGGGGCCGATGCCGATCATCTCAAGCATGTTCACGGCGGTGGACTGAACCAGGCCCATGCCGCGAACCAGCTTTTGCGTTGCTGCTGCAATCTCAGGCGGAAGATCGGGGGCAGACATTTCGTCCAAGGCGAGCGTCCTGAGAAGAGGTTGGGCTTAACGGCGAGGGCAAACTATAGCAGCGTCATTGGTGCAGGAGCAAGACGAGATTCTTAAGTAATCCTGAAACGTTTCGGGATGTATTCTCGCAATGTAGACGCATCGTAGACGCAGACGTGGACAAGTGAGGAGCATTACGTTAACCTGCAAACGAAATTGGGGAAAGAGGGGCATATGTCGCAGATTCGCAGACGGGACTTGTTGCTCGCGGGGTTGGCTCTTCCCGGGATCGCGGGGCTGGCCCACGGCAGCGCAAGCGATGACGGCGCTGGGACACCGAAACGATTCGAGGAGATAGCTGGGTTTGAAGTAGCGGACGTCGTGTCGCGCTGTCGGCTCGCGATTCTGCCTCTCGGCAGCCTGGAGTTTCACGGTCCGCACAATCCTCTGGGGTCGGACTCCATCATCATCTCGGGCATTGCGGAGCGAGTCGCCGCACGAACGGGCGGGCTGCTTTTCCCAACCATCCGATTCACGCAATGTCCGGCGCACACGGCGCACTTTCGGGGAACGCTCTCCGTTCGGCCCGAAGTTATGACCATGTACTTTGCCGACGTGCTGCGCAACCTGGTGCACCTCGGATTTCGCAAGATTTTCATCCTCAATGGGCATGACGGCAACATCGGGGCGGGACGAGGAGCAATCGCCCAGATTGCCGATGAGAGCAAAGACGCGGCTCTGCTCTTCGTGAGCTGGTGGGAATTCCTGCCCGGCGAAATGATGAAGACTCTGGGCATGTTTCACCAGCCCAATGGAGGACACGGGCACGGTGGGCCGCTGGAAACCTCGGCGGTGGCCGCGTTTCGCCCCGACCTGATACATCTGGCTCGTTCCAAGGACTTGCCGGAGCCGCCGAACCTTTCCGGCGGGCCTCCTTATTTTCTCCAGAAGGCGACGGCAACCGACTGGCCCGGATATTCCGGAAATGTGAGCGAGTCCTCCGGAGAGAAAGGGAAAAAGCTCGTGCAGATCAGTGAGGATGGAATTGTGGGTCTGATCGAGAACTGGCTGAAGCACGATGAGGTTCCTGGAAGTTGGTAGGCACCAACCAACACGTGTGGCCATTTGCTTCCCGTACACTGGATCTTGACTGGGTATTGCGCGGCCAGGAGAGACAGCTACGGTGACTGCGTGGGAAAATGCGCGGCGAAGACTCCTGGTTGCGGCTGCGCTTCTCCTGGTGGGCGCTGTAGGCACAGTTGCCGGACAGCAGAGCCCGGCTTCTCACCAAACACATGCACTTCAAGCGTCCGGTCCCGTGGCGGCGGCACAGTCTGCCCTGGCGCGGGGAGATGCGGCGAAGGCCATAGAAATCCTTTCGGCTTACCTTGAGGTTTACCCTAAAGACGATGCCGCACGGCTCCGGCTCGGTCAGGCGTACGTGGTTGCAGGACAGAACGACAAAGGCGAGGCCGAGTTTCTGAACGTCCTGAACGCCGCTCCCGCCAATGTCAGCGCCCTCACGGCTATTGCCGACGTCTACCAGCATGAGGGGCAGCTCGACAGAGCAGAAGCCATGCTGGCTCGCGCTGCCAAAGCCAGTGGCGGAGACCCGCAAATTCGAATGCAGCGGGCGGTCGTGCTCGCGCGCCTCCACCGATTCCAGGAAGCGCAGAGCGCTCTATCTCATCTTGTCCCACCCAAATTGCCGGAACAACGCATTGCGTACTACCGGTTGAAAGCTTCCGTGGCTTCGGGACTTGGAAATCTCTCGGCGGCCGCCTCGGAAATGGAGAAGGCCCTTGCTCTCCAGCCACAAAACGACGGGCTCACCATGGCAACGGCTGTCGCCGAGTTGCAGTCTGAGAACTGGCGTCGTGCCGCGAGTTTGGCAGAGCCTCTGTATTCCCGAACTGCCGATCCACAAGCGGGGCTGGTTCTTCTCGAAGCACAGCTTGCCCAGCGCGCGGATTTTCACAAAACCCTAGAATCGCTTCATGCTTCACAACTGAAGCCATCAGAAGAGCTGGCGTTTCGCCAACGTTTGGCGGAAGTCCTGATCACCCACGAAGAGTTCTCGGCGTCCATCGAAGAGTTGACAAGAGCAGTTGAGCTCGACCCCAGCCGTAGCGAGTTGGCTTTCAACCTGGCTCTCGCACAGTTCAAAGCAGGGCGCCTGGACGATGCGCGCGGAAGTGCCTCAAAATGCAAAGCCCTCGCAGATACTGCCGACCTAGAAGACCTGCTCGGTGACATTCAGGAAGCGCGCGGTGACAATCTGGCCGCAGTGCGAAGTTATCAGGCCGCAGTAACGTTGGCGCCGAATGACGAAAAATATCGCCTGTCATTCGCAATGGAGTTCATCCGTCACCAGAACTTTGATGCGGCTCGGGCAGTCCTCAAGCAAGCTGAGGAGTCGTGGCCGAACTCGTGGCGAATCCAGCTGGCGTTGGGCATGGTGGAGTACTTTGCTGGAACGAGTGAGGAGGCCAGCCGTATCCTTCTGCACGCCGCAGAGCTAGCCCCCGAACCCGAGACGGCTCTGCGCTATCTGGGAGACATTCAGTTGGGTCAGGTATCGCCACCGGCGCCTGAGGCTACGGAGCGGCTCTGCGAGTATTCAGACCGCCATCCCCAGGATGGGAAGCTGCAGTACTACTGCGGCGCTCTGCTTTTCCGGAGAGACTACGCCTCGGGAGATAAGACGCATGCCGACGAGATCTTGCGCCGCTTGCACGCGGCTGCCGAACTTCTTGCCAAGGATGCTTCGCCGCGCTGCCAGATGGGCAGAGCTTATCAATGGGTGGAACGATGGCAAGAAGCGCTCCAGGAATCCGAAACCTGCGTGCGTATGGATCCGGACGCCGCGGACGGGCACTATCGGCTGGCACAACTCTATAAACACTTCGGACAACCGGAACGCGCACGGCAGGAGATGACTCTCTACAAGGCCGCTTCCGACAAGGTTGCGGACCAAAACGCCCGCCGCGACGAGACCATGAAGACGTTCCTCTTCACGATTCAGAAAGAGGCGCCGGACAGGAAGTGAAGCCGGTCCGGTGCCTGCAACTGCATTCGCATATCAAGGAGTTGGCTTCTTCGCGTCAGGCGAGTTTGCCGGCCATCCCGCGAGTTGCGGGTTCTTCGCCAGGCTGATCATGTTGGCAAAGAGACGATACGCGCCGGGCACGCCCTCCGGCATCTGACGGTAAAACGCGTACGCGTTGTAGATGTAGACCCCCTTGCCGGATCTCGCGCAGAGGAGACCGCCCTTTTGCGGGTCCTGCCCCGGATCATGTGTTTCCAGCAGCGGCTCGTAAGCCGCGTCCCAGCTTGCGAGAAACTTTGACCCGCGCTCTTCTACCCAGTTCTCGAAATCCTTGACCGTGATTTTGTTCGGCCACGTCATCACAGGGTTCGCGGGAGCGAGGATTTCGATCTTGGAATCCTCGTCGGTAACCTCTTCTGGATTCTGTCCCATGGCGTAGGGATAGGGACCAAAGTTGTGGTCATATTCCTGCGTGTTGTATTGGACGACGGCCACGCCGCCATTCTTCACGTAATCGAGAATCCGCCCGTTGTAGGTCTTCAAGTCGTCGCGAACAGCATAGGCGCGCACGCCGACAACGATGGCGTCAAACTTAGACAGATCACCGTTCGCGAGATCTGCGGCGGCCAGGAAGTGCACATTAACGCCAAGATTCACGAGGGATTGAGGCACGTCGTCGCCAGCGCCCACGATGTAGCCAACGTTCAGACTCGGGGCAACTTTCGCATCCACGCCCGACGTGCGGTAAGCGGACGGCTGATAGAGATTGTAGGGGCGCAGTCCGGCATAGCCGACGGTGTGATACCCCTCTTTGTAGTCCTTGCCGTCGAATGTTGCTACCGCGGTGATCGTGTAGGGTTTCTCCGCGAGATGGGCCGGAGTCACGTGGAAATTGAGAGTCTGGTCGTCGCCGTCTTTTGCGGTTGAAAATTCTTCGGTCGCAGCCTTCCAGCCTTCGGGGAGATCGAGTCGCACCGATCCCTTGGTGGGACCTTTGACATTGCTGTGGACAGTAACGCTCAGGTCGAAAGATTTTGCACTCAATGGAACAATGCCGGCTCGCGGCGCGATGGAAACAGCTATGGCAGGACCAACAAGCAGCGGCTCGGCGACTGCTCCGGGTCCGGTGACTCGGCTGATGGACTGCACCACCTGCGACCGTTCGAAAGGCACACCATTGAACGAAAAGTGCAGTCGGGCCGAGAGCGGGTACGGAACCGTGGAAAGATTGAGATACCTGGAGTCAGCGATGTCGTAGAAAGGCTGCTCGATATCCGGCCGCGTGAAATAGGGCCGCGTGAATGCGGCGTTGGGCGCGGCGCGCACGGTGAAGCGCACATCCGCGGACTGATTTCCCTTGAGTGTGCTGCCCGCTTGCTTCGCCGGGTCGACGTCCCAGGATTCTCCGGACGGTGTTTCCAGAACTACGCTCTCCAGTTGCACGGAAGTGCCGGTCGGGTTCGTGGCATGCACTTTCACCCAGAATTCCTGTCCGGGTATGGCCACGCGAAAAGTCGCCGGATTCCGGAAGAAGCGCGCAAACGGGCCAGTCGGCTCTTTTTCCGGAGCGAGCGTGGCGAGAACGGAGATGCCCAGCGACTCCGCCAACGCGTTCTCGAACTGCGCCTGCTTGATCTTGAGCTCGTGCGTCACGTCGTATTTGGCGTCAGCGCTCAGGTCGCTCGCCGAAACCTTTTCGATCAGCTCATTCGTGGCCATTAATCCATCGGCCAGGGTGGGCGCAAGCGCTTCCGGATGCTGCGCAGAGAAATCCTTCACGGCTTGTTCCACCAGCCCGTTCAGACGGTTCAGGCCTTCCTTCAGAAAGGTCGTGTCGCCGGCGGGAGCGAGACTGGCGATGCCGCTGAGCGAAACGTCGATCCCGTCAAAGAAAGAGGACTCTTTCTCAGGGACCGAAACGAGCGAAGCGAAGCGATGGTAGGCCGCTGTTTCTTCCTCAGCCTGTTCGAGGCCGGTACCGCCATTTTGCGATTTTTGATGGCCGAGTCCGCGACTGGAAATCTGCGCGTATGTCAAACCCAGCAGCGGGTTGTAGTCTCCCTCAGGAATTTCCACGGACGGGGCAAGCGCGCCCTTTATGGTTGTGCCATCGACATAGTTGTGGAACTCCGCCGGATAGAACTTCCCGTCAGCGTAATCGTAGATACCTTTTTCCGTAACTGGAATGAACGGCACTCGCGCATAGTCCTTGATTGGTTTCCAGGGATGCAATCCCTCCTTCAACTGGTCGGGAAACATGGCCGGATCGCCGGCCGCTTTAAAAGCTTCTTGCGCTATCTCGCCAGATACCTGGTGATTGCCATGGCCGTCGGTGCGTCCACCGACAAAAACGGAGGTCACGACCAGGGGACGCGTCATCCGCAACACGCGAACCACGTCGGCCAGCACACGTTCCCGGCTCCATTTCTCGACCGCCTCGTCCTTAGTTTTGGAGAACCCGTAGTCGCACACGCGCGTCCAGAACTGGTCCACGCCGTAGTAGCGATCGGCGGCAAGGACTTCCTCGGTTCGCACGAGGCCCAGCGAATCGAAATAGTCAGAGGACATGACGTTGCCGCCACCTTCACCGCGGTTTAACGTCAGCAGGCCGACCCTCGCGCCCTGGCCGCGTGACTCGTACGTCAGCATGCCGCCATCTTCATCGTCTGCATGAGCCGTGACCATTACAAGGCTGGCCCGCGTATGGAGCTTTTGCAGGCTCTGCCAGAGGGCGGCTGCACCACTGTCGAAGGGCAGGGGCTGGGCTTCAACCATCGGCGCCCGGTCGGACGCCGCAGGAGACTGCGCCTGCACGGTTAACGGGCACAGTAGAAGCAGAGAGGCAAGCGCACATGCGACTGCGCTGAGCATGATGGGGGCAGCGTTCTTCGATTGTGTTTTCATGTCTCTTTCTCCCTCGCCGCGTCTCGCGCAAGTCGCCCTGCGGAACTGGCGATGCTGCGCGAGCGCACTGATGTTCGAGTCCTGTTTTCGGAGAACCGCATTCTCACGTTGATGACACAGGTTGTCAACGGAAAAGACCAAAACGTTTTGGCATTTCCCCAGTCGGCCCCGCCACGAATGGGTTCCGTCCCGCCGATGAGGCAAAAGGTCAGCATTTGAACGCATGCCGCAAAGATAGGCTTGACAATGCCGACATCAAGTGCTTAGATTTCGACTCATCTGTACCCGAATCGTTTCGATACGCGCTAGAGATGAGTGGGGTTTGCGCGTTGCATCTGAAAATTTGGAGGCTGCAATGAGTCGTGGGAAGAGGACTCGGAGATTGCTTACACTGACCGGATTGCTGCTGGCGGTCCTGGTCGTCAGCGCTTTGCCCGCATTCGCCCAGATCGATCGGGGGGCCATTGTCGGCAAGGTGCTGGATGCTTCGGGTGCAGTCATGCCGAAGGCGACCGTCACGGTCACCAACAAGGCCACCGGTTTCGCGCTAACCACTCCGGTCAACGATGCGGGCGAATTTCAGGTCCTGGCGCTGATTCCGGGCACCTATACCGTGAAGGCAAGTGCGCAGGGATTCGAGACCACGGTGCGCGACGGCGTTGATGTCCACGTGCAAGATCGCATTGCCGTCAACTTCACGCTCAAAGTGGGAGCCGTGACCGAGCAGGTGACGGTCACCGGGCAAGAGTCTTTGTTGCAAACCCAGACGGCGGACGTGGGGGCCGTGGTCGAGACACAACAGGTCAACGACCTTCCCCTCAATGGACGCCGGTACGCAGACCTGGCGTTGCTGGAACCCGGCGTGAACAAGTTTTATGCCGCCAATAACCCAGCCCCGGATCGGTTCAGCGTCAACGGGAACATGGAGCTGCAGAACAACTTTCTCCTGAACGGCATTGACAACAACTCCTGGTCGGAAAACTTGCAGGAGTTCTCGGTGCAGGTCGTTCAACCTCCGCCGGATGCCGTGGAAGAGTTTCGCGTCCAGACCAGAACGTACTCTACGGAGTTCGGCAATTCTGCCGGCGCCGTGATCAACGCGACCATCAAGTCCGGCACCAACGCCTACCACGGAAATCTGTTCGAGTACATTCGCAACGCTGTACTGAATGCCAACACCTGGATCAATGGTAGGAGCCAGCCAGCAAACCCCAAGGGGGCCTTTGTTCAGAATCAGTTCGGTGGCACATTCGGTGGCCCAATCATCAAGAACAGAACATTCTTCTTTGGCGACTTTGAACGCTTCACCAATCGACAATCCACGACAGTCTTCAGCACCATTCCGACTGCACTGATGAAGGCCGGGGACTTCACCGAATTGTTGTCATTGCCGGTTCCTATAGTTATAGGCAATTCCGCCGTCCCGGGGCAGTCGGGCTGCTATGTTGGAAACAAGCTCCAAGCGACGAGTTCCACCGGGCAAACCTGCCTTGATCCGGTTGCAGCGAAGCTGATGACTTTGCTCCCCGATCCGAACATTCCGGGCACCATCGGAGGGTACGCCTTTCCAGCGCCTGTGCCAAACGATGTGTATTCGTTTGATGGCAAGGTTGATCACAATTTGAATCAGAGTAATCGCCTGTTTGGGAGCTACAGTTATCGTCATCTCAACCGTCAGGATCCGCCCTGGACGAGTAACGGCGCCATCGGGAGCGGAGATTTCGCAACCCAGTACCGAATTCACACGCAGTTGCTGGCCCTGGGCTGGACACGCACGCTTTCCAACAGCATGCTCAACGACCTGCGGTTCGGCTTCAACCGCGACTATGCCCATAGTGATCCGGTCGGTGTGACCCTGGGCAAGTCCCAGGCGCAAAGTCTGATCGGGTTGACCGGCATCCCGGACGGACCAGGGTCCGCAGGCTTGCCCCCGATTGAAATCAGTGGCCTGCAACGCATTGGAACGTCGCCGTGGCGGCCGCAGTATCAGATCTCGCAAGCGTGGAACATTGCTGAAAACTTGAGCAGGCTGAGTGGCAGCCATAGCTTTAAGTTCGGCTATCAATATCTCAAGCGCTCCGACAACTTCCTGGACCTGCGGGCGCCGCAGGGTGAGTTGCAGTCGAATGGAGCCTACACAGGTAACGGTTTGGCGGATTTCCTGCTCGGGAATGTTGACACCGTCTTCTTCACCACGCCTCTGGTGGTTCATTACTTCCAGCCCGGGCACTCGTTTTATGCCATGGACACCTGGAAGACGACTTCGAAACTCACGTTGACCTATGGCCTGCGCTATGAGCTCTTCGCTCCCATCCTGGAAAGGAAGAACAACGTGACGAATTTCACTCCTGCCAACGGCGGTGGAATCGTAACCGCAACAAAGAGCGCTTCCGGCTGGTACGACCGCGCCCTGATTCATCCCGACCGCAACGATTTCGCACCGCGAGTTGGCTTTGCCTACCAGATGATGAAGCGCACTGTGTTGCGAGGAGGTTATGGCGTCTTTTATCAGCACAACAACCGGATTGGGTCGGAAAGCCTGCTGCAACTGAACCCGCCTTTTCTTCTCGACGTGCAGTTGAGCCGGAGCGGCGCCAGCACCGTATTTCAACTGAAGGACGGTTTTCCATTGAGCACGATCACCGGGTCGGGATTTGATTTGACGCAAATCTTCCTTCGCGCTCAGGACGCCAACCAACGCTCGAGCTACGTGGAGCAGACCAGTCTTGGCATGGAAGTCCAGTTGACGAGCGATACGGTGGCATCCACTAACTACGTCGGGAACTGGGGCCGCAAGATGAACCGCCTGCGGAACTTCAACCAGCCTCGCATCACAGGCCTCGACACGACTTGTCCAATCTTGCAATACCCGTACGCCAATTTCAGCACGGTAACCAATATTGACACTTTTGCCGGTTTAGATTCGCACGGGAACCCCCAGTGCCAATCCACGGGCCAACATGCCTTTCTGGAATACGCCAGCAACGACGGAAACTCGAGTTTTAACGGTCTCGAACTCTCCCTACAACGCAGGATGTCCAAAGGGTTAGGCTACTCGCTGGCTTATACCTGGAGCCACGCACTCGCCGATTATGGCGATAACCTCACGGGTGGCACATTTCCCCAAAACGCTTACGATTATGCTGCAGAGAAGAGCAACTCCAACCTCGACATTCGCCGCCGTTTCGTCGGAAATTTCAGCTGGGGTCTGCCTTTCGGTCAGGGAAAGCGTTTCCTCTCGAGTCCTGGTGCGGCCAGCCGCTGGCTGGGTGACTGGCAACTGCATGGGATTGTCACCCTGCAGACTGGAAGCCCATACACTGTCACCGCGAATAACGATGGCTTGTTAAGCGCGGCGACAATATATCCCGACTGCATTGGAAATCCGTTCGCCGGCGCCACCACCGATCACAATCTCTATACAACCACGGGATTCCTCATCAATCGCGCGGCCTTTGCGCAACCCGCTTCGGGAACCTATGGGAGCTGTAGACCGCGCATGTTCCATGCTCCGGGCATCAAGATGGTGGACTTAAGCCTTTTCAAGGATTTCAGGTTTACCGAGCGTTGGCGTCTACAATTCCGGGCGGAATTTTTCAACGCCTTCAATCATCCGAATTTCGGGGCTCCGGATTCTAATATTTCTTCTCCATCGTTCGGAAAAGTCTTCAATACCCTGGCACCCATCCTGGGCAGCGACTCCGGCGGTCCCGGCGATCCACGCGAGATTCAGTTCGCTTTGAAACTGTACTTCTGATATGCCGGCGCGAGCCGCTCCGCTTTTTCACCTCTGCATTGCCTGATCTCGATGGGGAACGGGATCGAAGCGTCCTTCGAGGAGGCAGTTTGGCGTCCACGCGTCGAGTCACGGCGGCTCAGGCCATTGTTTCGTTCCTGAAAAATCAGTACGTGGAACGAGACGGGACGAGGATGCCATTCTTTGCCGGCTGCTTCGGCATCTTTGGTCATGGCATCGTCGCCGGCATCGGACAGGCGCTGCAGCAGAACCCTGACTTTCCCTATTACCTTCCCCGCAACGAGCAGGCCATGGTGCATACCGCCGTGGCTTTCTCGAAAATGCACAATCGCATGCGCACGTTTGCCTGCACCTCGTCCATTGGACCGGGTGCGACCAACATGATTACGGGAGCCGCTACGGCCACCATCAATCGCATCCCGGTGCTCCTGCTGCCGGGCGATATATTCGCGCGACGGAACGTGGCGCCGGTGCTGCAGCAACTCGAATCTCCGCAAAGCCAGGATGTTTCCGTAAACGATTGCTTCCGGCCGGTCTCGCGCTATTGGGACCGCATCTCGCGGCCAGAGCAGCTTCTCACCGCGTTACCGGAGGCCATGCGTGTGCTGACCTCTCCGGCGGAGACTGGGGCCGTGACCCTCGCCATGCCGCAGGATGTGCAAGCAGAAGCGATGGGATATCCCGCGGCATTTTTCGAGGAGCGCGTGTGGAACATTCCGCGGCCGCGGGGAGATGGCCGCGCCATTGAGCGCGCTGTCGCCATGATTCGTTCCGCAAAGCAACCCCTGCTGATCGCGGGAGGCGGCGTTCTCTACTCCGAAGCTTCCGCTGCCCTCGCCAAATTTGCGGAGCAAACGGGTATTCCTGTCGCCGAGACACAGGCGGGAAAGGGATCGCTGCAGTTTGATCATCCGCAGTGCCTCGGCGCCATGGGTGTTACCGGCACTCCGGGAGCTAACATCGCGGGGCGAGAGGCAGATCTGATCATCGGCGTCGGAACCCGCTACACCGATTTCACTACCGCTTCGAAAACTGCGTTCCAGAATCCCGCCGTCCGCTTCATCAACATCAATGTCGCAGAGTTCGACGCCGCAAAACATGCTGGACTGCCGCTTGTAGCAGACGCCAAAATCGCGTTGGAGGAGTTAGCGCTGAGCGTTAAGAGCTATCGCGTGCCCGCGGGATACGAGGAACGGATTCGAAAGTTTCGCGCGGAATGGGAGAAGGAGGTCGATCGACTCTTTCATCTGCGCCACGGTCCACCGGTGAGTCAGGGCGAGGTCATTGGCGTAGTGAATGAAGTCTCCGCGCCGTCAGACGTGGTCGTGTGCGCCGCCGGGAGTTTGCCGGGAGACCTGCACAAACTCTGGCGGACCAGAGATCCGAAGGGCTATCACCTTGAATACGGCTACTCCTGCATGGGGTATGAAATTGCCGGTGGACTCGGCGTCAAGATGGCCGCCCCCGAGCGCGAAGTCTTCGTCATGGTTGGGGACGGTTCCTATCTCATGATGGCCCAGGAAATCCACACCGCGATTCAGGAAGGATACAAGCTGAACATCGTCGTTCTCGACAGCCACGGCTTCAGCAGTATCGGTGGACTGAGCGACGCCTGCGGAAGTACCGGATTCGGAACATACTACCGTTACCGGAAGTCCGGACAACTCGCGGGCGACGTGGTGCTGGTAGATTTTGTCGCCAATGCCGCCAGCCTGGGCGCGGTGGCGAAACGCGTTCGCACCGTCGAGGAACTGAAGATCGCGCTCGTCGAGGCGCGGGCAGGCAAGCAGACGGCCGTAACCGTAATCGAAGTAGACAGAGAAGCGCGCGTGCCCGGATACGAATCCTGGTGGGACGTGCCGATCGCAGAGGTCTCGGAGATGGAAAGTGTCGGCGAGGCCCGTCGCAAGTACGAAACGAATGTTAAGCGAGAACGTAATTACTTTTAGTCGAATTTGAAGCCCCACGTGGGGAGGCGGACATGGCGAGATCCTATGTGCAGGAGGTGTTGAATCACTCAAGTCCGGTCGCCACGGACAAGTCTGGCATCCTGATTTCCATTACGCGGGAACAGGCAAAATGGGGGACGATCAACTTCTCTGTCCGGCGGTTGATGGCGGGACAGTATTGGCAGAGCAACACACGAAATGAAGAAACCGCGCTGGTCATCTTAGGCGGTAAAGCCATCGTGGACTGGGGCGGAGGCCCAGTTGAAATAGGCGGACGCAAGGATGTTTTCAGCGGCTATCCGCACGCTGTCTATTTGCCGTGCGGCATGCCGTTTGAGATCTCCGCCATCACGACTAGTGAATTTGCGGACTGCCGCGTTCCCTCTTCTGCGCGGCTCAGCCCGCGAATCATCACTCCGGTGGATTGCCGAGAAGAAATTCGCGGCGGAGGGAACTGCACTCGCCAGATCGTTGATGTGATTCGCCCGGAATTTCCAGCAGACAAGATATTGATTTGTGAAGTCTATACACCGAGCGGCAACTGGTCGAGCTATCCTCCACACAAACATGATGTGCACAATCCGCCGCTCGAAGTCGACCTCGATGAGACCTACTACTACAGGGTCAGCAAGCCCGAAGGATACGCGTTCCAGCGGCTCTACGACGCGGCGGGCACGCGCGATGACACCTTGACTGTGGTGGATGGCGACCTGGTGCTGATCAAAGATGGCTACCATCCTGTGGTGGCGGCGCACGGGTACGACGTTTATTACCTCAACGTACTAGCAGGCAGCGCCCGTTCCATGGCTGCCAGCGATGACCCACGCTACGCGCACCTGCGGCGCACCGGTCTGGAGCGCGATCCCCGTGTGCCCCTGGTCCACGCCGCAACGCCGGCATGAGCTTCTTAGTCTGAGAACGAGCCTAAGCGAGATTTGCCGCATACAAACGTAAATGGGAAGGGAGAAGTCGAGATGCCATACAAGATCGGGATTGTTGGGGCGGGAGGCATCGGTGGCATACATGCCGCAATTCTGGCGAAAGACTCACGCGTCAAGTTGCAGAGTTTTCTTGACACGGAAGCAGGGCGCGCGCAGGCCATGGCCAGCCGCTTTGGCGGACGCGCCGCAGGCTCGCTGGAGGAGCTTCTCTCAGAATGTGACGCCGCGTTTGTATGTACTCCCAATACCACACATGTGGACGTCGCCATGAAAGTTCTTGAAGCCGGCAAGCATGTGTTCTGCGAGAAGCCCTTCGCGCTGGACCTGGAGTCCGCCACACGGCTGCGCGACCGCGCCACGCGCGCTCGTGTGGTCTATCAGGTGGGTCACAACCGCCGTTTCGCGCCGGTTTACAAGGTCTTGAAGCAAGCGATTGACAGCGGCGACCTTCGTCCCCTTTCCGTGCACGTCAAAATGAACCGGGGGGAACTAGTCAATCCGCCCTGGGTGTGGAACGCCAAACTGACTGGAGGCTTTCTGTATGAGACGCCGGTTCATATGTTTGACCTGATGACTTTCTTTTTCGGGAAGGTGGACTGGGTCGAGGTAGCGGCGCGCTCGCACGGACATGGCGAACTGGATGATTTTTCTATTCTCCTGAGCTTCCAGTCGGGACTGCAGGCGACCATGAAGACGTATGCGCATGCCAGCTGGCATTTCCCCTTCGAGCGGTTCGAGGTTTACGGCATGCACTCGACGTACGAGACGTTTGAGATGGAAAGAATCTCAGTCACGAGCGGGTTGGAATCCCGAACCACGACGTATGACTATGCGCTTGCGTCCATGCACGAGAAGTGGGGGTACATCGAGGAAGACCGGCTCTTTGTCGACGCGCTGGAAGGCAAATCGGCCGCGCCGGTGACCGCCGATGACGGGTATAACGTCGTCGAATTGATCGAGAATTGCTATCGCAGTGCCAGAGAAGGTACGCGCATCAGCGCGAGAGACCTTGCGAGGAAATCCTAGATGGAACGATTGTCGGAGCGCATTCACTTTGCCTCGGCGCCGGTGAGTTGGGGAATACAGGACGATCCCGGGCCTGCTTGGGAACAACCCTACGAGCGCCTTCTCGACGAGATCGTGTTTGCGGGCTACACCGGAGCAGAACTGGGACCGTACGGCTACTTTCCCACCGATCCCGCAGTCCTAAAGAAAACCTTGCAGACTAAGGGATTGACTCTGCTGTCCTCCTTCGTTCCCGTTCCCATCACCGATCCAACGAAAACCACCCACGTGATCGAACACGTACGCAAGGTTGGTTCGCTGTTGTCGGCCTTGGGGGCCAAACTCCTCGTTCTGTCCGATTGTCAGACCCCGGAACGGCGGCGAATCGCCGGCGGTGTTCCAGTGAATGGAAGTAAATCTCTGGGGACTGCTCAATGGAAACAAGTGGGCGCCGTGGTTGCCGAGGTCGAGCGCGCCGCTGCGGAGTTTGGCTTGCGACTGGTCTTCCATCCCCACGTCGCCACCTTCGTGGAAACTCCCAGGGAGGTGGAATGTCTTTTCGAGGCACTCGCCGCCACGCACGTTGGCCTGTGTCTTGATACGGGCCATTGCGTGTACGGAGGAGGCGACCCCAGTGACGAGGCCAGGAAATACCGCTCGCTATTGCGCTACGTTCACATTAAGGATGTGAATGCCACTGTGCTCGGTGAGGCGCGGCGCCGAAAGCTCGATTTCGAAGCGGCGATCGGAGCAGGGGTCTTTTCACCTATCGGACAAGGCTGCATTGATTTCGAGGGTTTCTTCCGCTTCCTGGCGGAAAGCCAGTACTCGGGATGGGCGATTGTGGAACAGGATGTGATCTACGGCAAGACGGCCGTGGCACCCGTGGAGAGCATGCGCGCCAGTCTCGACTACCTGAAGAAAGTGATTTCCAAGTTGGATTCTTCCGCAGATATTGCTAAGCAGACGGCCTAGAACGCACCATTGTTCCCCGGGTGTGAAATCTTCACGCGGCCTGCAATCTCATTAGCGGCCCAAAAGCGCCGATGTACTCGGCCAAGACGTCACGGGCAATGTCAGACCGGCCAACCAGGGGATTCTTGACTAGCGCTGCCAGTGCCGCTTCACCAGAGTGTTCCACCGCGGCGCGCACTGTCAGGCGCTCATATTCCTTCACTTGCAACAACAGCGGCCGGACGGCTTCCGGCGCGTGGCCCACGGGGACGACCTGAACTCCGTTCGACGACACCTGGCAGGGGAGTTCCACCGCATCATTGGAATCCAGATCCTCCAGCGCGTTGAGGTTTCGAACGGTAAGCGGGACGAGGCGTGGCTGTTCAGAACGCAGGGCCTCGAGCACGATCAGCGCGATCCGCTCATAACCGGAAAATTCCGAGTAGAGTTCCTGGTTCTCCCTGCGCTTCTCGCCCGCGGTGGCCTCGATGCTGAAGTAGGAGGCGTTCCGGTCGCGCAAATAGTTTTCGTAGATGCTGATGAGGTCCGTCTCGGAAGCCTGTGCAAGCCTCTCGAACAACTTCGCGTTCAAAGCCGCGATCGCCTGTCCTCTTGACTGACCGCTGCGCAGCAGATTCTCGTAAGCAATTTTGGGGAAGTAGTAGAAATAAAGGTACTCTGTCGGCAACAGGGCGAGCTTCTGAATGAACTCGACCGGAAAGAGTTCATGCCGGTAGCACTTCCGGATGATCTCCGGAGAAGAGAGAATTGTCGGCAGGAGTTCTGCACCCTGCGCGTCACGGACAGATCGCACCCAACCAAGGTGATTCAGGCCGAGATAATCGAAATTCAGCTCGAATGGATTCCGATTCAGCGCCTTCGCGATCGCTTCGAAAGTTTCCAGAGGAGTGTCGCAGACACCGAGAACGCGCACGCCGGAATGATTCAGCATCGCCTGCGAAATGATACCCACGGGGTTCGTAAAGTTGATGACCGTAGCGTTCGGAGCGAGGCGCTCGATCCGGCGAGCATAGTCCAACATTGCGGCCAAATTGCGCATCGCGCAGGCAAAACCACCGGCGCCGACAGTTTCCTGCCCAACCAGGCCGTGTGCGAGCGCAATGGTTTCGTCTTTCACGCGCGCGTCAATGCCGCCAACGCGAATGCTTGTGATCACGTAGTCCGCACCTTCGAGAGCGCGGTCCAGGTCGGAGAACGCTTTCAATCGGGCGTTGAGACCGCCTCGCTTGGCCATTGCCTCCGCAACGCGCCCGATTACTGCCATGCGTTCCCGGTCAATATCCCAAAAGACCAACTCTTCCAGTTGCACGTTCGTTCTTGCGCTGGCGAGACCATGGACGAGCAGTGGCGTCCGGATTCCCGCAGCTCCAATAAGAGTGATCTTCATTTTCTTGATCTGTGCCCCATGTCTCTGGCCGGCCGGGCTAAGGCTTCACTTTGCAATGTAACCCATCCCTAGATTTGTTTCATCAGTTGCAACAGCTTGCGTCGCGACGGAATCGCTGACGAACCGCCAGGGCCTGTCGTGGCCAACGCGCCGCAGATATTTCCCGCGCGCAGGCAGTCCTCAATGGGCCAGCCGGAGAGATAGCCATGAAGAAAGCCCCCGTTGAAGGCATCGCCCGCCCCTGTCGCATCCACAGAGCGAACAGCGATGGACTTCACGCGCACCACCTTTCCATCTTGCACCAGCATACAGCCGTCGCGCCCGAGCTTTACGACCGGCATCCGGACCCATTGCGCCAATTTCCTTGTGGCCCCCTCCACGGACTTCTCGCCAGTCATTGCCTGCGCTTCCAGTTCATTGGGAAACGTGAAGTCGCATTCCCGTAAGAGAGCGGGCAGACGGGGGGATTGCAGCACCACAGGATTCCAACCGATATCGGTGGAAATGGTTAAGCCGCGCGAGCGGAGTCTGTGAATTGCGTTGGTCCAAATGCGGAGGGGCCACAGCGCGCAGGCTAAATGGAGGTGCCTTGCCTTGTGCAACAGCCGCCCCACGGCCGGACGCATCAACAGTGTGTGCAGCCGCTGGTTGATGGCATCGTGAGTGATCATCATGCGCTCGCGGCCAAAAGCTGCGCAGACCGTTATCGCCGTTGCAAACTCCGCACTCAACTCAGAGGCTTCCACTGAGATTCCGCTACGCAGCAACGTCTGCCACGCCGGATTCCTTGGAGCGTCTCTACCAACCCTGGTGACGACCGCGGTTCGAGTGCCGAGTCCCGCCGCAACAAGCCCCGTGGTGGCGACGCCACCGCCCGGGAATTCGGCGAACTGACCCGTTTTCACTTCTTCGCCCATCCGTGGCGGGCGCGGGAGATTGTAAAAAACTAGATCTACGAAGAACTCACCAAACAACACGAGGTCCGTGCGGGCCGGCGGAGAAGCAGCAGTCATCGCGCCCGAGATCATACCAGAGGCGAATCACGCAGTCTCAGCCAAGAGCGCCCTGTGGTAGGGGTTCGCGGCACGCTCCCTCCACGCTGCTTCAGCGCCCTCGCCACGGCAGCATGAGATCTTGCAAGTCGTGGAAACTGGACAGCTGAGCAAAGTCCAGCCCACGGGACCGGAACAACGTCCTTCTGGGGGCTGGGGCAGTATCGTAGTTCGCTGAAAGTGCGGTACAACTTCGGTACAACTGAGCGAGAGAAAGAAGGCATTACTGGCTTCTAAGCGACACCAAATGCATTGAAGCGACGAGTAACACGAGGAACACGCCGACCCGCAGTACTTGATTTCCAACAGCACGAGAGGCTGTTCTCAACTACATAGCGAGGTGGGGCAGTATGAAACCAAGTTGTAGTACCGCACGTATTCGGCCATCAGCCGCTTCAGATGCCTCTCGTTCAGAATGATCACGTGATCCAGCAAGTCGCGCCGACAGCTCCCGACCCAACGCTCGGCAACGCCGTTCTGCCACGGACTGCGAAAGGCAGTGCGCACGGCTTGACTGCCCATGCCTTTCGCACATGACACGAATTCCCGGCCAAATTTTGCATCCCGGTCGAAGAGCAGGAACCGGTGTGCCGGCTACCAGGCAATCTTATCGAAAAGCGTGCCGCACGGCTGCGCCCCAAGTCATTGATTCTGCAAACGTGCAAGGTTTTGGCGAGGGGCACAGCAGTGGTGCACGGCGGCTCGTGTCCGGCACGCCTTGGAGGAGAGAGAGAAGCCCTTGTCCTGCTGTTTCTCGCCAGGTATGCACTTCGGAACCGCGTGGGTCTTGCCCGGTAGCAATCTAGACGTCTCGAAGTCGAGTTTCGTCCAGACCGAAGTAGTGTCCGAGTTCGTGGAGCACGGTTTGCCGGATTTCATGGCGGATTTCCGCTTCGGTGGAGCAAACAGCCTCGATGTTCTTCTTATAGAGAATGATGCGATCAGGTCCGGCAGGCAGATCAAAAACACTTCTCTGTGTGGCAGGCCGGCCTTGAAAGACTCCCAGAACCAAGTTACGAGTCCTGCCCGCGCCGGCTTTCTCAGCGGTCTTTCGCCATCCCGGTGGGCGTGGTTGGTCTTCGACCAGAACTGCGAGATTGTGGAGACGCTTGCGGAATTCAAGGGGAAGCGATTGCAAGACTTCCTCCACCACTCGGATAAAGTGCTCTCGCTTCACACGGCACCCGGCTAAGTTCCCTTCTAGACTACATGTTGGCCGAGCGTCAGTGACGCGAAGAACTCCAACGTGGGCGAACGCTCTCGAAAATGGAGATGACAGACTCTCGAGGCCCAGCGGCGCCAGGCATCGCACTCGGCTGTTGCTGGTTCTTTCCTCCGAGTACATTGCTTGGTGATAGCTGTCACTGCGGTCGGCGCGGATCGTGATATGAGTAGAGGTACAGGGGAAGATTCTCCTACCAACCGACCATGGGCTTGCCGCCCAGACGGTCCGGACCGAAGGTCTGGGCGAAGCTCCTTCAGCGCGGAAACCGGAGGAGGCTGTCATGAAGTCTCGAAATCGGTACCAAGCAGAACAATCCGAACCGCGAGGTGCTTTGTTGGCCCTGAGCGATCCAGAGGATTTGCGCTGGAAAGCACAAGAGGTGCAGCTCGCCATCGCACGTCGCGCCTATAAGCTATTCGAGAGTCGCGGCCGTGAACACGGCCACGACTGTGAAGATTGGTTCTTAGCGGAGTCCGAGCTGCTCCGCCCCGTCTCAATTTCCATAGCAGAGTCAGAAGATTGGATTCGTGTCCAAGCGAATGTGTTCGGCTTTGAAGAGAAGGAGGTCAGTATCAGCGTGGAGCCGCGGAAGATCACAATTCTAGGCAGGAAAGAGCCGACCACGACGGAGACCGAGGGAGGGAAGGTCGAGTATATCGATTGGTCTCCCGATCAGATATTTCAGGTCATTCAGCTTGAAAAGGACGTGAAGCCGGAGGGCACGGTGGTTGAATTGGAAACGGGAGTGCTCAGGTTCGAGCTCCCCAAGGCGGCCAAGTACGCTGTCGATGCCACACCCGCTGCGGCTTAGGCTTGGTTCTTGCGCCGAACACGTTGCTACCCCCCGCTTTCGCGGGCTGCGCGAAGTGCGGCGAATCACAGACAAGGAGGTTCGGCGGTAGCTAACCTAGCCTTACAGACACTTGCCAATTCGAGCTTAGCCGATCGCAGGTTTGATCGGCATTGCGGCAACCGCCAGGCCGCAAGAGAGGAGGTATCTTATGCCCCTCGATCCGCTGGAGTTCCGTACTTCTCTCCGAAGACTCCTTGCAGCTCTTATGCTGATTCTCGTTCCTGTGACGGTTCTTGGCCTCTATGTTGCGCTGCAGGGGGATACTTACGTCCGCCAGATGAACGGCGCCCATTTCCGTAGTCTCACACGAATAGCCGCAGAGACCACCTCCGCGTTTGTGGGAGATTTCGTGAAGGATGTGGGTGCAATTGCCAACAGCCCCAGCGTTGTGCAGGCCGTTACTTCCGCGAACCGACCATACGAACACCTCAGCGAACAAGCGGTTCGCACCAAGGTGGAAGCGATCGAGAGCAAATGGAATACGTCGGAGTCCGACGCCCAGTCACGAAGTATTCTGACCTCCGACCTGGCGCGCGAGTTGCGACGGGATCGCGAGCTAAATGCGAAGCTGCTGAGGATTACCGTGGCCGACATCAGCGGAGCGACCGTCGCTGCAACCGACAAGCCCTTGCATTACTTCCAGACCGACCGTGAGTCTTGGAGTTCTCTCTACTCGCAAGGCTGGGGCGCCCTTCACGTATCGGACCTACGCTACGACGAGCAGAACCGCCTGTACTACGTGAACGTCGCCTATCCGATCCTGCAGGAAGGCACGGGTCGGTTCATTGGGGCAGCCATGGCGCTGGTGGACCTATCGCCGCTGTTCGCACAACTGAACGAGCAGCAGATCGGGCGCACGGGGCGTCTGTTTCTGGTGCGCACTGACGGGGTCGTGGTCCAGGCTCCGGGCGTGACTCCCGGCATGAGGGTCAAGTCCGAGGAATACGCCGCGATCCGGGACGCGCTTGGAACGCTGCGGGGGCGCGAGGCTGGATACATCTACGCTACCCTACCCAAGGGCGAATCCTACCTGATCGGGTTCGCCGATACGAGGCTGCAAGAGGCCTTTCCGAATCTGCCCTGGATTATGCTGGCCAGCCAGGAGGCACGCGAGGCGGTTGGTCCTGTACGCAGCATGGCTGGTTTCGCGTTGTTCATGATGATCCTGGCCCTGCTAATGATGACGCTGCTCGGTGCATACGTATTCCTGCATCGCAAGCAGAAACTGGATGACATCGAGACACCGCCGGAAAACAACCAAAGGCGGCAGCGGCGTGAAGCGGCCTAGACGGCCGGATTCTGGCTGAACCGACCCGAGTCTTCGCGCGCCAGGTTAATCCCTGACACGCAAGCCTTGCTACGAGCTGAGCTACACAAAGTCTCCGTGGCGCAAGCGGACTACACCCGGTACCAGCCTTCCCGGGTCAGCGGCAAACCGCTCCGCCCGTTCAATGGCTGTATAATTCGCGCCGTTATGATCGACAAACACCACTTGCGAGATAAACGGGTGCTGTTCCGGCTGCTCCATGCTGGGGTTTACCCTGGCGTTGTGCGATATGTCGAGGATGACGGTTCCGGTTTTTGGATTGAGTCCCCAAAGCTGATCGGCGAGATCCTCCGCGACTCCGCCTGGAAAGACGAGGTCGAGGGCGTGAAGATACCCGTACTTTTTGTTCCAACGTCCAGTCTGATGTATCTGATCGCGGGGGCGGAGTGAGTAGCCGAAAGAGCTTGGCAGAACTTAACTGTTGCAAATCGCCTTGCCACAGCAGTTGCCGTAGATCGCGGTTCTCCCAACTCGGTACCCAGACCCGCGGAAAGCGGTCTTCCAGCAGCAACTGCAGAATCAGCTGCGCATCCCTGGCGATCCGTCTTCTGCTTGCGTACTCGCTTGCTCCGGATCTCCGCTGCGTCTCCAATCCAGAGCTCAAACTGCAACTCGGCCACGAGTCGCTGGAACCGGCGTGCATGCCCGCTCGTTTCCATGCCCACTCGCACCTGCTGGCCCGCCAGAGCACGGTAGAACGTTTCCGCCTCCTCACGATGCGCTAGCCGTTTTTCTTGGAACTCTCCGGTATCGCTATCCAGCGAAGCAATCTGCCAAAACTCGGGGTGGAAATCTACCTATAATGATCATCGTTCGGCTCCTTTCTCCCGAGCCTGTTGGTTGGCTTTAGCACCACCAACTTTACTCGGGCGTGGGAGCCGACATTGTCATGGAATCAATTACACTAACAGCCCAGCAGACGGGAACACGTGGGACAAACAACAAAGAACAGACACCGGTGATGCGGGCGCTTGCGCCCTGACCGATTCGTCCTACACTGTTTCCATGTCGCACCGCACCGCCAGGGAGAGCTATCGCAAACTGTCGGAGCGTATCAACCGCTTCCCGCAAGGAGCCCCGCCGACCGATCTTTTGTTTCAAATTCTCGAGGTCCTGTTCACGCCGGCAGAGGCCGAACTTGTCGCGCTGCTTCCTACCAAGCCCTTCACGGCTGAAACAGCAGCGCGCCTCTGGAAGAAGTCTGAAACTGAGGCCCGCAACATCCTCGAAGCGCTTGCCTCGCGCGGGATGATGCTAGACATTGACTCACGCCATGGCCAGACGTTCGTAATGCCGCCGCCGATGGCCGGCTTCTTCGAGTTTTCGATGATGCGCATCGGCGATCACTACGACCAGAAACTCCTCGCCGAGCTTTTCTACCAGTACCTCAACGTCGAGGAGGACTTCATCAAAGCCCTGTTCGCGACCGGTGAAACACAAATAGGACGCGTCTTCGTCAACGAGTGCGTATTGAGCGCGGAAAACACGCTACACGTGCTCGACTACGAACGCGCCTCGCAAGTCGTCGAAACAGCTTCGCACATCGGCATCGGCACCTGCTATTGCCGCCACAAGGCGTCGCATCTGGGTCGCAATTGCGAAGCGCCCGTGGACATCTGTATGACCTTCAATTCCACTGCGAGTTCGCTGCTTAAACACGGCATCGCCCGCCGCGTGAGTAAGGCAGAATGCCACGATTTGCTCGCTCAAGCCCGCGATCTCAATCTGGTGCAATTCGGTGAGAACGTGCGCGAGCGCGTGTCCTTCATCTGCAACTGCTGTGGATGCTGTTGCGAAGCCATGTTGGCGGCCAAACGCTTCGCCGTTCTCAATCCCATCAGCACCACCAACTTTCTGCCCGAAATCGTCGAGGACAAATGTTCTGGCTGCATGAAATGTGCTAACGCCTGCCCGGTAGAAGCGATGGGCATGGTTTCTGCGAGAGACCCGCGCCGTCACAAACGCAAGAAAGCTAAGTTTAACGAAGAGATCTGCCTCGGTTGCGGCGTGTGCGCTCGGGTTTGCGATAAGCAGGCCATCGGGCTGAAGCCACGAGGTCAGCGCGTGATCACGCCCGTGAATACCGCTCATCGCACGGTTGTGATGGCCATTGAGCGCGGCAAACTCCAGGACCTCATCTTCGACAACCAGGCCCTTGCCAGCCATCGCGCGATGGCCGCTATCCTTGGTGTGATACTGAAACTGCCGCCGCTGAAGCAAGTCATGGCGAGCCAGCAAATGAAATCGCGTTATCTGGGCAATTTGTTGTCCAGTCATAAGTCGAAACACGCGGAAGCGTAGGTTAGAAAATTACAGAAGAGACTGTTTCGGGCTTAACGATGGCCAGCGCCGAGCGCCAGTCGCCCCAGAGGCGGGACAGCCCGACCCACAATTGGCGGTCCCCACGGGTCAATTTCGGGCGTTTTCTCGCGGACCGCTGCAGCACACCGATTTGGTGGCGCAGAGCCAGGTTCTCCAGCGGGAGGGCAGCGCGCGAACGGAAGGTCGAGGACAGAGCGGCGAAGAGTGTTGTGAGAGGAACTGGCATCGGAGGAGAATTCTGAAAGAAAGTATAATTCCCGTCCGCTCGGACACTTCGAGACTCTTGAGAGGCACACTGAGCGCCGGGTTGAATCGGGGCGTAAAATAGTATTGGTCGTAAAGAGTTCGCTGGCTGGCCGAACCTCGGCTCTGAGATTCGAGTCTGCCTTGTTTATCTGACCCAGTTCTGGACCTCGTTCTTCGCGCAGACCGATCGTGGTCTCCCCTGGTCCTAAGGGAGGCGCCTTATGCTGGGAATGAGCTTGCTTTCCTTTCTGATTCTCACTCTCATCGGGGCAGTTGTTGCTGTTGCCTACCACTACGTCCTTCACTATCGGTTTCTTGACGGTAATGATGCTCTGGTCGGGAAGCTGATCATCGGTTGGCTTGGAGCGTGGCTAGGTTCCCCGATCCTCGGGCGCTGGCTCTGGAAGGTTGAGAACGTGTATGTCGTGCCCGCCATCTTGGGTGCGATCGTAGCCATCCATTTGACTGTTTTGACAGGGAAGGCGCTTGCCAAGCTTGCAAGTATGCGGCCTGCTGTGACGGAAGAAAGGAAGGAGGAGATCCGTCCTGGCAAGCCGGCAGTGGCAGCATAAGAGCTGCGGCGCGGCAAGCAAAGCGCTGCCCGTGTCGAGCTGCGTGCGGAGCGTGGGCGTGAGTGGAGTTCTGCGCATGAATCGCAACGGGCCAGGATCTGCCGGCCTCCATCACCTCAACTCGCCATCGGTTGCCGCCACTGGCCCGATTTCACTAACGCACCGGCGCTACTTTGGGAGCGCCCGCCTTCTTTGCAGAGAAGCGCACTCCCGACCCATAAAACTGCGCCCTGGCGAATCGATAGCGAAATTCTTTGCCCTCAAGCGCAGTGAGCAATTTCGGGTCGTAGAGCCGAAAGTAAAGGCCGTCCGCCGTGCCTCCATATTCCGGAACTCGATAGTCTCCGATGTACAGCTCCATGCCCAGACCCTGGTCCCGCGGGAAGGTTCCTTTCACTGTGACCAGATAGACCTGGTGGTAACTCTGCTCGCGGCCCTCGGTGTCACGAACTCGCGCGGGCGCTTTCAGTTCCTGCCGCACCACCTGATAGGAGTCCAAATGCACCGCCGGGGCTGAGCCGGTCGCGGTTGGTTCCTGCGCACGAGAGTCCAAAGCGGTCCCGAGTACGAACAGCAGACTTATGACAATGAATCCTGGACGTGTCATAACCCATTTCCTCTCTTACTTCGTGACCTGGATGTCGTCAATCGCGAGAAGTCCAGTCGGCTTTTGATCGAATTTCAGACGGATCCTGGTAAGGTGATGCAGCTTCCACCAAGGATGATGTCTGACAAATTTCCGCAATGGAATGCGCACCGTCTGCAAAACCGACTTAGTGTCATCCCAGCCGCATCGTGTCGTCTTTGCGGGATAGGGCAGGGCGGCAAAGTCGGAGACACGCAATTCATTCGTGGTTACATTTCCAAGTTCCAAGACAACACCGAGATCCTGCGATGCACCAGGAGTATTTCTGGAAGGCGTGGATTCGAAAGTCTGTCCAATGCGCAAGGAAAGGACAGGATAGTCTTTGAGTTGCGCAGCCAGGCCGGGCGGGACATCAATCACATATTCGGCGCCCGAACTCGACCAGCCGGCGATTAAGCCATGGGTTTCCTCCCACATCCAGTATGGGTTGCCTCGATCCGAAAAGGAGTACCACTGGTACGGGTTGAGCAGATTGTTGTGATTGGTGTTGGTTACGCCGGAAAAGGAACCTGTCGCGAGGTTGTTGCCCTGCTCATAGTCATCCAGAAAGATGCGATCTTCGCTCTGGTATTGGTTCATCAGCGTGATACTAGCGGGCATGCTGGGAAAGCGGACCTTCCCTTGCAGTAGCTTAGCGTAACGTCGCTTGTGCTGGAGACTCATCTGAAAGAAGCCACTGACAAAGGTCTTGCCGATGGACTGCTGGTCCGCGGCCGTAATGATCTGGCCGGAGGGTTGAACGACACAAGGATCGGCCGTGCCCCAGGTTGTGTTCCATTGGTTGTGAATGCCGCCGTAGACCCAGAGCAATGACTTCGTCGCCGTGCCGCTCAGGTTGACCGGCTGCGCGCGGTCAAACGCACGATAACCCTCGAAGTCAAACACGTCGCCGTCGTGCGTGCCGTGCATCACGAAATAGTCCGTGTTCTGGAGGACCGCAGGAACGTTGTCGTAGGGCTGCCCGGTGTGGGGGTTGGTATCGCCGACGATCTGGCCATCCACAGGAGCGATCGCAAACAGACTCGTCAGGTTGAAGCCGAAGGTGTGGTCTGGGTCCATTGGGTTGTGCAACATGGTGTTGAACAACCAGGAGATCGTGACCGCCTCGCCTCCACGGGAATGTCCAGCGAGACCGATTCGGTTGAGGTCAACCTTGTTGAAGAAGGGATAGCTTGCCGAGCCGTCCCACGTACGCCAGCGTTGCAGGTGGCGAAGGAGAATGATGGCCCGGGCGTCCATTTCTCCCCAAACGAAGCCGTTCAAGAAATTCTCATCGACGCTTACAGCGATGAAGCCATGACTAGCCAGGAGTTCGAGAAAGTAAACATAGCCCTGTTCGCTGTTCACTGTGGGATCGTGGTTCCCGTGCACGATCAGAACTAACGGAAACGGTCCAGGGCCGTTGGGGTAACGCACAATTCCGTGAATCGGGACATGATTCATGGAGTAGGGAACTCGGAAGTCAGGGCTGTTAAAGTAGGCGGAGACATCCGTCCACAGCGGGTCATTGGGGTTCGGATCCGGCTTGTACTCCCAGGAAGAAACAGAAAAAGGTCCGGGATTGGCTGGATCTTTGAGGTGCTTGCTGCAGCCGGTTGCAAAGACCATCACGATCATGATGAGCAGCGAGCAACTCCATCCGGTGCGCCAGGAGGCGCCGCAACGAAAGGCAGAATCGTGCCTGTCGGCAGACCACGGGCACTGGGGCGAACAGTTGCGAGGCTGCCTGGCTTCTGGTGTCGTCGAGTAGACTCCCATACGAGCATCCCTCAGAATGTACGGACCGGCGGCTCAATCTTGCCAAAGGAATTCAGTTGTTTGTCTGGCGAGTGCCGGCCCTTTTGGATTCGCGCATCCAAATAGTGCGACGAAACATGGCTCCGTTACAACAAAAGCAGACTGCGGAAAGTACGGGCCGAGAGTGGGTTCGCGTGCGATAAGATAATCTCAATGAAACGCAATTGCATCATCGATCACTATTGAGCGAGGTGCACACGATGCATGCGATGCTCGATTCGGACATCATGCCCATGACAAACTGGTCCCGCTCTTACTCCTCGTGCATCCCAAGGCAAAGGAGTGAATCATGATCTTCATTGAGGCCATCAAGTTCAACGGGAACCCCACCTCCGTCAGCCACGATGCTGTGAACATTCGCCAAAACGCAGCGCATTTCGTTGCTGTTCCGGAGTGGAGGCGGTTCATCAGTGTAAACCCCGAGGACTCGCGCGTTGCTTATGCCATCGCACCGACCCTCGGGAAGTCTCTGTACATTGACGTCGCACTCGGATCGACTGACCCGGGAGTAGCGTTTGTGGAAGTACGGGTCGAACACGACGTGAAGGCTCGGCCGGTCAACTTCATCAACGGAGAGTCAGGCTTTGTCACCTTCGAGCTTCTGGCCCCACCGACCAGGCACGGCCACGTGGGCATCTGGGACGTTGAGTGGCACTGGGAATACCGCTCCGGGCCACATCATCCCTGGCGACATTTCACAACTACCCGGCATCGCATCTATGTTGTGCTCGACGCTCCCACGCTTCCCTGGAAGCAAGCGCCATACAATTCGGCAAACACGCAATTGCCGTGGACCGACGTGCTTGACTACGCGTGCCGTTGGGCGGAGGGCGCAACGTCGAAGGACATGGCGGCGGCGCTGGTGACGCAAGACGTCTATGCGTTGGGCCCGACCCTGATCACCTACGATTGTCCGGGTGGAGGAGGCTCCCACTACAGCTGGGGGAGTTTTGACTGCAGTGCATTCATCGAACGGCTCAAAGGCGGGGTCGGCAACGGGATTTACGTCAATTGCAGCGACTGTGCTACGTTCGTCTCGACCTTTGCCAATGTCCTCGGTTGCGATCTGTGGCAGTCGAGAATGGGATGGGGCTTCGCCCTCAATCAGCTCCTGGCCATCGGCAGCAATACCTGGCAGACCGCCTGTGGTTGGAGTGGATTCAGCTATCACGAAGTAGCGTGGGAAGGGGCATGCACCGCAGGAAACGACGTTTACGACGCGTGTCTGCAAGTGGATGGCGACGCGGATCCCACCGCCGCTCCGCATGTCGCCCTTCTTCCGCAAGACCTGCGTTTTGGCAATCCGGGCGATCTTCTCTACCGGGACCGCCTGGCAACGCCTGCCGGACGCACCAGTTGCAATCCGCAGCCTGCGACTCGACAGCGCAGAGTCGTTATTTAGGAGTGTGCCATGCAAACCGAGCAAATGGATTTCCTGGAGCGTCGGTACAAGGCACGATCATGGCATGGCCGGACCAAGCATGCCGGTCGTGTTCTGAAAGGAATTTCCCTGGAAGACTTCGCGCCTGCGGGCTGGACGCTGAGCCGCAAGACCGTTGATGAACGGGCAAAAACAAAGGCGGTTCGCTCCTTGTGGGCGCGCGGCGCTTCCTCGGGTGAACTGCTCGCCGTCGACCTGTTCGAGTGCGCGTCGGCAAAGGCGGCCCATGATCAGGTGCTGGAAGCCTTGGCCAATATGCAGTCCTCTGAAATCGAAATGCGGACTGGGGCGGGTGCTCCAGGGGACGTCGCATTTTCTTTAGGGAGCACGCTAAGCCTTTTTGCCATCGCCAATCTCGTTGTATTGGTTCGCAACGCGGGTTCGTCTGTCGTGAGCGTAGAAAAGGTTGCGCGTGACCTGGAGACGGTGGCAGTCAAGCACCTGAAACGCCGGCCAGGCCGGGAATAGAAGGGACGGGGTTTCTGGTTTCCAGGGAGTTCCTATGAAGAGCATCTTGAAAGCAGCCACGGTGGTATGCGTTCTACTTATCCTGGCGGTCGTCACTTCGCGGGTTTTGAAGGCTCAGCGAAATTCACAACCGCCAGCGGCGAATGCAACAGGACAACTCATGCAGAACGTTCTGACCGACCGGCAACTGTGGGGCGAGGATGCGCTTGCAATTCTCGCAAATCTGCAGAACTGGAGTGATGCAGGCGAGACTTCCATCCAAATCTTTCCGGACCGGGTGGTCAGCAGTTCCAAGTACGACTCTCTGCCGGCCGCGCAGCAGATCAGCGCACGTCTGAGCTCCTTCCTCAAGCGTCCGCCGAAACTGCGCGCTGAATATCAGGGCGCCTATCAAGCGAGCTTTGCCCGGGCTGCGGCCTTCAGGATTTCCGGGCAAAAGCTCCTGGAAGACGACGCCTTCCATGTAGTTCTGCAACGAGAAGGTGGCGATTTCCTGAAACCGGGAATCCCGATACGGAGCATTTTGGATCGCTTCGGACAACCGGAGAAACAGACCTCGGAAGTAATTCAGGCAGACGGCGATCGGCGACCGGTGGTGTTGACGGTTTATTGGTACGCCGACGGTGCGGTGAAGTTTGCCCAGTCCGACTTGTCGCCTGCGCCCAATACAGTGGACCGGGTCATCGTTGACGTGACCAGGGTCGCGGCGCAATTGCACTGAAGGGGCCCTGACCGCGTAGAGCACCCAGTCCTAGTGGAGGCTGCAATGAAAAACCACCTGTTCTGCAGATTCAAATTGCCGGCTTCGTTGCTGCTGGTCTCGGCGCTGAGTTTTCTAACAGGCTGTGGGCGCCTCTATGTAAAGGACATCGCCACAGATGCTCTCGACCCGAGCAACCTCGCGGACACGGAGCCAAGTATCGCGGTGAATGGACGGGACACCAGCGAAATCGCCATCGTTACCTTTTCGGAAAATTGGAGCGCTACGGCCGGAGCACCCGTGTGGAAGAGTTCCGACCGCGGCCGGACGTGGCGCAAAGTATTCCAGGTTGTGCAGCCGATTCCCGGGTCGTTCGGTCCTGCCGACCAGAAGGTAGATTTCGATGAGGACGGGAGACTCGACGTGGCGGAGTTGGCCCTGAGTGGGGGAGTCTCCGACTTCGTCTTCCGGCAGACCACAACCCCCGAAGCAGCCCTAACGCCGGGTGCAGCCTACGGCAATGATCAGCCGCATCTTTCCGTGGATCGTCACCTTTCCAGTCCCAACGTGGGACATCTCTATTCACCGTTTCTGGATTTTACGCAGGCGCCTGAGCGTTCCAGCGTCGCCGCATCATCGGACCGGGGAGTCACGATGCACTCGGTTGGTGCGGGCAATAACTCGGTGTTTGCGAATCGCACCACGCGAGTGGCGGTGGCGCCGGATGGCAAGGTTTACATCGTGTACAAGATTCGAGAGGGTACAACCGGCGCACCCAGCGGATTTGAGAATGTGCACTTCACGGTCAACCGCTCCAACGACGCCGGAGTCACCTGGGCTGGAACCGGAGCAGCGGGGGTTTCCGTGCATGGCGCGGCGCAGGTACAGACTTATATGACGAACAGCTTTGGTAATCCCGGGAAGGGCAAAGTGGCACGCGCGCGTAGCAGTGATGCCTGGATCGCCTGCAACCCACGAAATGGGGACGTCTACGTTTCGTACGTTCGGCGGGATGCCTCCGGCTTCGCCCAAATCTACGTGGCGCGCTCGACCGACCAGGGTGTGACCTGGAATTCGCATCGAGTGACCGACGGCACTCACAACGCTGCCTATCCTGAAGTCGCTATAACCAAACGAGGCGTAGCCGCTGTGCTTTACATTGACTACGACGATTCCGGAGCCGCCACCCTATTCCGGCATCACCTGGCGCGCAGTTTCGATCACGGAACGAGCTGGAGCGATGAAACTCTCCAGAGCATGGACCCTGGCCCGCTCGCCAATGCCTCCAGCGGCTTTCTCTGGGGCGACTACGAAGGGCTCACCGCAGCCAAGGACACTTTTTACGGAGTGTTCACCGGCGAATCAACGGGAAGGACCGTAGCGCAACTAGATCCAATCTTCTTTCGGCAGAGGAGCTGCCGATGGTATTGGATCTCGTGTTGGCTAGAGAGTCAGTAGGAATTCCGCACCTTCGATCTCCGCGGATATTTTGTTCCGCTGAACTCGTGCAGC
>Ga0075015_100000007_pt1 | contig 43226 bp, 41 predicted proteins | sample AleBraG_ABR_2013_FD_71476 | JGI IMG/M metagenome (GOLD analysis project Ga0075015, IMG submission 71476) | Freshwater sediment microbial communities in response to fracking from Pennsylvania, USA - Alex Branch Run_MetaG_ABR_2013 | ecosystem: Environmental > Aquatic > Freshwater > Creek >...
GCTACGGCTCCTGGATCGACACGCGCCTGCGTCTGTCGCGCAACATGACGGCCGTGGAGGCCGCCGACGATCTGGTGCGCGATATCCGACTCGCCGCACGTCTGGGATTCCGCCTCGTGCGCCCGAAGATTGGCGTCGTATCGATGGACCTCAAGCCCGATCCGATCTGGGAGGAAGCGGTAGAGCGTGCGCTGGGCGAAGCGGAGAAATGCAACGTGGTGATTTGCCCAGAGATCCACGCCCCTACGCCGATCCGCCATCCCATTACGGAGGACTACGTGCGTTTCATCGAGCGTACCGGCACGAAGCACTTTGGCCTGTTGATCGACACCGGCATCTTCCAGGACCGGCCGCTGCCCTATTTTCCGGGCGAGACCGAGGACATGCGCACGACATTTCTCAACGGCATCAAGGTTGATCCCGCTGACTTCCTGCTGGTGGCCAGGCACGTGGTGTTCATTCAGGCCAAGTTCCATCACATCGACAACCAGCTGGTTGATCACCACATACCGTGGGAGAAGATCGTGCCCATGCTCAGGCAGGCCGGCTACACCGGCTACCTGTCGAGCGAGTATGAGGGAGCGCGTGATCCCTGGGTCTCACTGGAGCAGGTGCGACGCCAGCACGCGCTCATCCGGAAGCTGGAACGATCACTGGCATGAGGTTCATGCGTGCGGAGAATACGGCCGATGAGGTGTCCGCTGGCGCATGAATTGTCCGTCGCTGCCGCGGAAGGCGACCGCCGGGTCATTGATGCAGCGCACAGCAGGCGCCATGCAGGCGGTAATCGATGTATGGACCGATCGATAATAAGGACCCCTTTGACAGCCTTGCTTGGTCACGGCGTGCGGAGATGAGCGGTTTACGGCCGACCGCAACTGGTCGTGCCACGCCCCAAGTCCGTCCAGCCCGGTCTGGAAGGCCAGACTCAGGGCATCGGCAAGCCCCGTGCGCTGGCGAGGAGGCCATACCATTCCAGCCGACTCAACTTGATTGTCGTAGCCTGCACACAAGCTCGCAAGCGCTCCGGTTGGATAGTTCCCAGAATCGGCTGGATACCGGCCGGGTGACGCAAGAGCCAGGCCAGGACAATGGCTTCAGCGCTGACGTTATATCGTGCGGCCAGGTTCTTCACCATTGCGGCCGTCTTGATAACAACCTCCGGTTGACCAATCACCGCAGCACCGGACAACAGACCCCGGGCCAGCGGACTCCAGGCCTGCAGTTTGACACCCTGCATTTGGCAATATTCCGACAGGCCTTCGAGTCCATCAGGATAAGCCGGCGCCGCCTGATTGAAGGAAATGCCCTGCTCGACGAAGCCCGAATGCAACAGACTCATCTGGACTTGGTTGACAACCAGAGGTTCGGGCAAGAATGACTGCAAATACTCCATTTGATACCGGTTTTGGTTGCTGACTCCGAAGTATCGCACTTTCCCACGCTGCTTGAGATCGGCAAACGCCCGGGCGACTTCCTCGCCTTCCATCAAGGCATCGGGGCGATGCAGTAGCAGGATATCCAGATGCTCTGTCCCCAGACGGCGCAGGATGCCATCAACACTGGCGATGATGTGCTCATGGCTAAAATCGAACAGCGGCACGGCTGTGCCGTCGTAGCCGTCAATGCGCCGGAGGCCACATTTGGACTGGATGACAATCCCATCCCGCAGCGACGGACGTTCCTTGAGCACCCTACCGAACACTTCCTCAGCCCGCCCAAAAGCATAAATATCAGCATGGTCGAAAACATTGACGCCAACTTCAACGGCCGTATCCAGAAACTGGCGAACCTGTTGCTCATGGGCCGCTGTGAGTGGTCCTCGGGTAAAGCCGCCGCCCAAATTCATGCAGCCAAAGGCCATTTGCGATACTTCCAGCTCCGTATGCGGGATTGCTATTTTTCTCAAGGTGTCCTCCGTAGCGATGCGTATTGCACGATCTCACACAGGTTGCCATGTGTCGGTTCTCTTCAATTATGGGGTTCGGTCGGAATATTCACGCGTCGGCTGACTTGGTCCCAAGCTTCCGACTCCTCGATTCGCTGACGCCAGAGCATGCGCCCGACTTCTGCGCCAGAGGCACCGAGCGCCAACCGGAACGGCGGATCCGGACGATCGACAAGTTCCAGCAGCACCTGGGCGCATCGCTTCGGGTCACCGGTCGCATTATGGTCTTCCCCGCTCGCCCATCGTTTGCGCTGTTCCTTCATGACAGGGTCATAGGCGGGCAGCGGCCTGGACTGCCTGACCCCGTGCCCGATGTCCGTGCGGATACCGGCCGGCTGGAGGATGACGACGCGTATTCCAAAGTCCTTCACCTCCTGCCGCAATGCCTCGCTCATCCCCTCCAGCGCCCACTTTGAAGCGGCGTACATGCTGTTTCCGGGAAGAGCGCCGACGCCGGCCAAGCTCGAGACCTGGATGATGGCGCCGCCGTTGCCCCGTTCGCGCATGTGATTGACCGCCGCCTGAGTTAGGAAGAGAGGGCCGAAAAAGAGCGTTTCGACCTGCTCGCGGGCTTCGTCCTCTGCCATTTCCTCGATGGCTCCGAGGAGTATGTAACCGGCATTGTTGACCACCACATCGAGGTGGCCCAGGCGTCGCACTGCCTGATCAAAGACGCTGCGAATCTCGGCTGTGCGTGTCAAGTCCAGCGGCAGGACGATGGCAGCATCTGCGAAGCGGGCGACAAGCTCGTTCAGCTGCCGCGGATCGCGCGACGTCATTGCCACCCTATCGCCACGTTCCAAAGCGGCCTGCGCAAAGGCGCGACCCAGGCCACGCGAGGCACCCGTAATAAGCCAGCGCTTCATGGAAACTCCCGGTTCATGCGCAGAGCGGAAACAGACTTTCCACTATTAAGAGCCTTTGCCTTCTACACGTTCTCCAGCCCGGGGCTGATGCCAACCTCGAAAATCGCCAAGCCGCTGAAGGACGTATTGACGTTGGTCCGCTTTTCGGAGCTTTGATCACTAGAATCTATCTGAAAATCGCGAAATATCCACAAAATAAGCGAAAGTCATGCGTGTTACGCGTAACCGATGCGCAGCGAGAGCTGATCCGGAAGCACTTTCCCGAGGCGCATATTCTCGACGAGGTTCGGCTGCATTAGGGGCAGGCTGACGCGCAGATGGCAATGCGCCGACCTGTGTCGGGTCAGCCAGACCCCCGGTTCCATTGTCTCCTGAAAGACCGCGATCTCCACTCGCCGGGCCTAAACCTGAACTATCGCTTCCGGATGCGATGCCCCAGTCTGAGGCCAGCCAGCGTCACCGCTTACAGGGCTGGCATCAGAAGACCGTAAGCCTTGGCGAGCACCTGGTCTTTTATCATGTGGTTGCACCGACGCATCCGAACTCGCCTAGCCCTCGGACCTAATGGACACGCTCAGACGGATTCGCACCGACAGCCCCCTGCTCCAATGGCTGCTGTTCCGGAACTGCGCGCTTGCTGCGACCGATTCTTCCATGAAGTATATTCGGGTTCCACCCAGGCACCGCGAGGCCCACCAGGGTGCCCGTTTGCGCCGTTAGACCGGGATATCGGGCGGGTGCGGAGGCGGCTGCCCTGCCAACGGGCTGGTGCAGGCGTCAGAACGCTCCGGGATCATGAATACAGATCAGAACGTGAGGCGGGGGAGTTGCATGAAAATTGGGGTAAGCGGTGCAAGCGGCAAGCTCGGCACGGCAATCGTTGCCGAGCTGCTGAAACGCGGCGGCGGCCATCAGATTGTGGCCATTTCCCGCACTCCGAGTACAGTCGGGGCCGCCCAGGGACGGGAGGGCGACTACGACCGACCCGCGACGCTGCGGACGGCCTACGCCGGGCTGGACCGGCTGGTGCTCATTCCAACGACGGCGCTCGCGCCGGGCGTTCGGGCGAGGCAGAATCTCGCCGCCATCGACGCGGCCGTGAGCGCCGGCGTCGGCCATATCCTCTTCTTCTCCTCTGCCGGGACGCGAGGCATGGCGGAACCCAACGTCTGGGCATCGTACTTCGCGGCGGAGCAGCGTCTGATGCGGACGGCATCGGCGTGGAGCATTCTGCGCATGAATTATTATGCGGAATCGCTGCTCGATGAGGCGAAGATGTCGCTGGCGGACGGCGTGCTGACCGGCCTGGCCGAAAACCGCGTGGCTTTCGTATCGCGCGATGACCTGGCCGCCGCCGCGGCCGGGCTCCTGACGGGCGAGGGGCATCATGGTGCCATCTACACGGGTACCGGTCCGGCCTGCCTTACGGGCGCACAGCGGGCCGCACTCATTGCCAAGGCGGCGGATCGGCCGCTGGAGTTCATGGTCCTGCCCAGGGAAGCGTTGAAAGCGGGTCTCGAACAGGCCCAGTTGCCGCCCGACGTCGTCAACGTGGTGCTCAGCATTCAGGAAGGCTTCGCCGTCGGCGGGTTCGATATCGTCACCGGCGACATCGAACGACTGTCCGGCCGGCCTCCGCGTTCGCTGCAGGATGTGCTGGCGGCCGCCTTCCCGCCGACCTGATTCCTGGCCGCCGGATCGATTGAGGCACAGCGCTGGCCCCAGGGCAGTTCGAACGTGACGACTCGAACGTAACGAGCCCCGGCACACTGTAATCCACTTCAATCTCGCCTACGACATGCGCGCGCCGGACTTTGGCGCGAGGCCTGTCGACCTCTATTGGGTGGCCCTTGATCAGTGTGCCCGGGTGGATCAGCTCGACCGCGACTGCATAAGCTACCTGGAACACCGCGTAATAGCCGTTGGCGACCCGGTGATCAGCGCGACCTTGCCCTTCGGCATCTGACCACCCAACGCATCGTTTCTCATCCCGCGACTCCAGGTTGTTCCTATGGACTGCGCGGGCGCACCTTCGTTCCACCGAACAGGCCACGATGAATGAACTCGAGATTCAGAAAATCGTGCGGGAACCCCAGTTCAATCCGGCTCGCCTGGTCCAGCTGCGCCTTGTGCTCAGCGGACAGGGTGACGGTCAGCGCCCCAAGATCGTCTTCGAGCTGCCGCAGCAGGCGCGCGCCGACGATGGGCGCCACCACGGCGGGATTGGCCAGCGTCCAGGCGATCGCCACTTGCGCCGAGGTCGCACCCATCTGGTCCGCGACCTGCTTCACGGCATCGGCCACCGCGACCGAAGCGGGATTGACGCGGCCGAACGCCTCCAGCCCGGCACGTCGTCCGCCAGGTTCCTCGACCGCGGCCCGAGCCACCGAGGCGTATTTTCCCGAAAGCAGTCCGCTGCCCAGCGGCGACCAGGCCATCACGCCCATGCCGAGTGCGCTGGCCGCCGGAATCAGCTCGCGCTCCGTAGCCCGCTGCAGAAGGCTGTATTCCACCTGCAATGCGGCGAACTGCGTCCAGCCGCGCAGTTCCGCCATGGTCTGCAGGCGCGACACGCGCCAGGCCGGCGTGTCAGAAATGCCGATGTAGATCACCTTGCCCTGGCGCACCAGGTCGTCGAATCCGCGCAATATTTCGTCAGCGGGGGTCGTGTCATCCCAGACGTGCAGGAACAGCAGGTCGATGTAGTCGGTCTCCAGCCGCTTGAGACTGTCCTCGACGGAGCGCATCATGCTCCTGCGGCTGTTGCCACAGGCATTCGGATCGCCCTCTTCCCGGGACAGCGAATATTTCGTCGACAGGACGAGATGCTGGCGCTTGCTCCGGGCGAATTTTCCGGTCAGCGCTTCGGCACGTCCGGCGGCGTAATAGCCCGCCGTGTCGATGAAGTTGCCGCCGCGGTCCACGTACACATCGAAGATGCGTTGCGATTCCGCCTCTTCCGCGCCCCAGGTTTCCCCAAAGGTCATGGTGCCGAGCGCCAGCGGCGACACTCGGAGTCCGGAGCGGCCGAGCAGCCGGTAGCTATCGAGGGTCAGGGAAGAATTCATAACTCGCACCATTTCATAGCCCTCCGCAAAGCCCGCGCCCGGCCGGCGAACGCCCGCTCCGTCACGGCGGCGCCCGGCACAACGTCATAGGCGTGCGGCGCCCCCGGAAACACGGACAGATCCACCGGCACATCCGCCTGCATCAGCCGCAGGGCATAGGCGATGGTCTCATCGCGAAGCGGGTCGAGGGCGCCGGCCTCGATGTACGCCGGCGCGACATTGGAGAGGTCCGTTGCCCGGGCCGGCGCCGCATAGGGTGAAGTCGCAATCCCCGCCCCGCCGAGGTAATGACGCCACATGTGACCGACGACAGCGCGCGTCAGGAACGGCGGCTTGATGAACGTCTGCATCGAAGGGGCGTCCATCCTGTCGTCGAGCGCCGGATAGTGGAGCATCTGCAGCACCGGTTTCGGCCCGCGCCGATCGCGGCTCATCAGTGCCACGGCGGCCGCGAACAGGCCTCCCGCGCTGGAACCGCCCAGGGCAATCTTCCCGGCATCGACGCCAAGCTCGGCTGCAGCGCCCGCAACCCAGGTGAGTGCCGCGTAGCAGTCTTCCACGCCAGCGGGAAATCGATGCTCCGGCGCCAACCGATAGTCGACCGACACCACCAGCACGCCGGCTTCCCTCGCATAGCGCAGGCACGCCCATTCGTCGATGTCCAGCCCGCCCATGATGGTGGACCCGCCGTGGATATACACCAGGGTGCCAATGGCACTGCTGCCCGCCGGACGGTACAGGCGCACGGGTACTTCCGGAGCGCCAGGGGGACCGGGAACGCGCCGGTCACTGATCTCGAGCCCCTTACCCCTGTCCGCCGTGGCCGGCGGCGCTGCGTCGCTCATGGCCTTCTGCCAGGCGCGCACGGCGGCGACATCTCCGAAATCGGGAAACACCATCTGTGCCAGGGCACTCAGCTCCGGATCGACTTCCATCGAGATCTCCCACGTCTGCCTCCAGGCCTTATCCCGTCCGCTCACGTATACGTGTAAAAGCCCCGCCCCGACTTGCGGCCATATCGACCGGCGGCCACCATCTCGACGAGCAACGGCGCCGGACGGTACTTGGGGTCTCCGAAGCTCTCGGAGTACACGCGCATGATCGCGAGCAGCGTGTCCAGGCCCACGAGATCGGCCAGCGCGAGCGGCCCGATCGGGTGATTGCAGCCGAGTTTCATGCCGTTGTCGATGTCTTCCGCGGTGGCTACGCCTTCCTGCAACGCAAAAATGGCCTCGTTGAGCATCGGGCAGAGAATGCGGTTCACGGCGAAACCGGGGCTGTTCCTGACCGTGATGGCGGTCTTCCCGATAACCCTCGCGAAGTCCATGGCGAGCGCATGCGTGGCGTCCGAGGTCTGCAGGCCGCGGATCACTTCCAGCAGCTGCATCAGCGGAACCGGGTTGAAGAAATGCATGCCCAGGACGCGTTCCGGGCGTGAGCAGACGGCGGCCAGCTGCGTGATGGAAATGGATGAGGTATTGGTCGCGATGACGGTTGCCGGCTTGAGCAGCTGATCCAGCTCCTTGAGAATCGAGAGCTTGACGCTGGTATTCTCAGTGGCGGCTTCGATCACCAGGTCCGCCGATTTCAGACGCGCGTACTCGGTGCCGCCTTCGATGCGCCCCAGGGTGGCCTCCTTCTCGGCGGCAGTGAGTTTTTCTTTCTTGACCAGCCGATCGAGGCTCGAAGCGATGGTCTTGAGACCGCGCTCGACGGCCGCCGCGTTGATATCCACCATCGTTACCTTGAGGCCGGCGGCGGCACAGACCTGTGCGATGCCGTTGCCCATGAGTCCGGCGCCGATGATGCCTACACACTTGATCGTCATCGCAGTACCTCGATTCTCTTGCAGCCCTTCTTCCATTGTAACGAGCGGCAGCACCACCGCACCGGACATCCCTCACCGGATATCACGGGCCATTGCGCCTGGCCAGGGCACCGAGCACCGCGGCGCTGGCCTTGACGGTCCGCTGGAAGGTCTGATGGTCCACAGCCACCAGCCCATAGCGGGGTTTATAGCCGAAGATCCATTCGAAGTTGTCGAGGAGCGACCAGTGGATATAGCCGAGCACCGGGATGCCATCGGCCAGAGCGCGCCCGACACCCGCGACGGCGGCCGGGATGTAGGCCGCGCGGCGCGTGTCGTCCGTGGTGGCGATGCCGTTCTCGGTCACCAGCACGGGCAGGCCGGTCGCCGCATGGGCGTAGCGGATCGCGCCCTCGAGCGAGGCCGGATAGAACTCCTCGCCGGTCTGCGTGAGCTCGGCGCCCTCCGGAGGCGCCAGCGGTCCGCGGGCGTCGAGTCGCTGGCGCGTGTAATTCTGCACCCCGATGAAATCGCCGGCGGTCCTGGCCGCCTCCAGCCAGGCGGCGTAGACCTCACGCCGTTTCTCATCACGGCGGCTCCCCGGACCACCGACCGCCTGATCATCGATCAGCGCCAGAGACACCCCGACCGGCAGGTCAGGACGCGCGGCCTTGATGGCCGCATAGCCCGCCCTGTGCCCGGCAATCATTCTTGAAAACATCGCTTCCGCGTCGCCGGCATTGGCGGCCGAGTAGCGCTCGGAACCGCTGGCCCGGGCGGCCGCGGCCAGCATCGCACGCTGCGTTTCGGCCATGCTTGCGGGAAACGGCAGGCTGAGCCACTTGAGAAGCCGCAGCAGATTCGGCTCGTTGAGCGTGGTCGCATAACCGATCCCGCCGGCCAGGTGACGCGCCGCGCGCTCGCAGTAGCGCGCGAAATGATCTTCCGCACCCGGCACTTCCCAACCGCCCGCCGCGGCAAACCAGCGGGGTGCGGAGAAATGGTTGAAGGTCACGACCGGCGTCAGGTGGCGCTCCCGGCAGCCCTCAATCATCCGCTTGTAGTGATCCAGCATCGCGATCGAGAATTCGCCGGGCGCCGGCTCGATGCGGCACCACTCCAGCGAGAAACGATAGGTGTTCAGGCCGATATCGCGCACCAGGTCCAGGTCCTCGTTCCAGCGGTTCAGGCTGTCGCAGGCATCCCCGGACGGCTCGACAAAGAGGGAGGGCTTGACCTGCTCCAGCAGCCAGACGTCGGCGTTGACGTTGTTGCCCTCCACCTGATGTCCGGCAGTGGCCGCGCCCCACAGGAAGCCCCTGGGGAATTCGCGCCGCGCCGCATCGCTGCTCGCACCGGTCGCACTTGTCGCACCCAGGCCGCGCGCCATGAGGGACAGGGCGAACGCTGATCCCGCCGCGAGGACCTGGCGACGGCCCGTGTCGGTGGATTGGCTCATCAGCGCCCCCCTGAATACTCCGGTACGCGCAGGATACACAGGTGCGCCAGCCCGGTGTCATGATCGGGCCGACCTCAGGATCGGGCTGCTCCCAGGATCGGGATGCGGCCGTCGGGGGGCTTGTGGGCCGGCCAGCGCCTACCAGCTCTTGATCGCCGGCAGGACCTTGTCGCCGAACATCTTCATCGACCGGACCGTGAGGTCATGGGCAACGCCCGGATGCCCGAACTGGATCGAGAGGTCATCGAAAGCCTCACCTCGGTAGCGCTCCAGGCCGGCCAGCACCTCGGCCGGAGAACCGGCGACGATCGGCACGCCGTAAGCCAGCGCGTGCTCGGGCTTGCGGAACTCACCGAGCGGGGCCAGCGGGAAGGGCGCTCCGCGCCGGCGATAAAACTCAATGGCCCAGTGCATGCCCGCTTCCGCCTCGTCGAAAGCCTGCTCACGCGAGGGCGCCACGTGGACGAAGAGGGGTCCCGTGGCAATGGTGACCTGGCTGCGGTTGCGCCCATACTTGGCCAGCAGTTCTCCGTACTGTTTCCATGCCGGCGTGTGAAGTGCCGAGGCGACGTTGTAGCCGCGCTCGGCGGATTTTTCCCAGCTCTGCGGCCCCATCAGCGGCGTGGTATAGATCGGCGGGTGCGGCTTCTGGACCGGCTTGGTCGTCATGGCCACCTGATCGTAGTGGAAATATTTGCCGTGATGCGTGACCGTCGGCTCGGTCAACAGGCGCTGGATCACGGCGAGCGCCTCGTAGCAGCGACCGAACGCTTCCGCCTTCGGGATACCGAAGGCCGCACACTCGACATCCATCGGCCCCGCGCCCACCGCAAAATCAAAACGCCCGTCAGACAGCGCATCGAGCGTCCCGATTTCCTCGGCGACCTTGAGCGGATTGTGCAGCGGCAGCAGCATCACGAAAGTGCCCAGGCGGATGCGTCGTGTACGGGCGGCGAGTGCCGCCAGCACCAGCATCGGCGCCGGATTCCAGGCGTCCTCGGCGAGGTGATGCTCGGAGAGCCAGACGCGGTTGAGGCCGATGCCCTCCGCCAGCACGCCGAGCTCGACGAATTCCCGGTAGAGCTGCGGCAGCGGGACCGGATGCTCCGGGTGGAAGCGGATCGCACCCGCCAGACTGACTTTCATGACGCTCAGACCTCCATGCGTCCGCCAAATTCCCGGTAGATGCGCGGCAGGAAGTATTTGAAGCGCGTGAATTCCCGCACGTTGTGCTGCGCCAGCCCCTTGACCGCCGCCTCGGGGACGGCGACGCCGGGGGGAAGGGACAGTTCAGGCTTGCCGCACGAGAATCGATACCCCATCCAGAAGCGGGTGCGATGCTCCAGGCCACCGGGCACGTTGCGGAAGATGTGGCACATGAGTGCCGGCGCGGTGATCGACATGTCATTGCGGTCGACCGTGACCGCCCAGCCGTAGCCCCCCGCGAAGGTGGCCACGAAGGGTTCCTTCCACCGGCTCATGTCAAAACCGAAGTCCCGGGGCGAGAGAAAACTGATGTCGATGTTCTCCATGCCGCAGTCGCAGTTTTCCGTAACATGATGGGTGACGCCCCAGTTTCTTTCCGCCAGTGGAATACGCGGATCGAGGATACGTTTGCGGCCCTCGGGGCTGAGCATGATGCCGCCGTGCTGAGGCGGGTACCAGATGCGGTAGCGCAGGTCTTCGAGCGGATGCCAGGCGAACCACCAGTCGATCATCTCGGCGGTCACGTCGGGATAGAGGATGCGGTTGGCGATGAATCCGGCGCCATTGGGGAGGTTGCACCATCCGGTCTCCGCCGCCAGATCGCCGGGGTTGAGCAGGTCGTTCATCTGCTCCGGGTAGATCGCCTTCGCCGGATCGCAGGGAGAGTGCATCAGGGCATAATGCGCGGGATCCGGCGCCGGGATTTCCTCGTGGTAATACTTGGCGAACGGCCGCGCCTCTTCCTCGGGTGTGAGTCGGGGCTGCTGCGCCTTCGGCCCGGTCGAGGCGTACCAATCCGTGTAATTTTTCTGAGCCTGTCGTTCCGCGGTTGCAGTGGTCATGGTGAACTCCCGGCGAGACTGTGGGTGAAGCGTCAGCTCCGCGGTGTATCGCGGATGATGACCACCTGCCTCGTGTAGAGGTAGAAGGACTTGGACCAGTTGGCAAAGGGTTTCGGAAATTTCTGCAATGCCTCGAGGTACTGCCGGAAGGCACCGGCCTGCTCGAGCGTGTCGTACCAGTGGCTGACCACCAGATCGTAGACCGGTGGGTCGACCATCTTGAAGTGCTTGCGCGCCGCCCCGTCATTGTCGTTGATGCGGCTGCGGCGGTTCATGACACAGCGGCGCAGCTGTTCCCGGGCATAGGGAGCGGCCTCCAGCGCCGCCCGGTGTGCTTCACGCCAGTACTGGTCGTAGTCCTCCCGATACACCTTATCGTCCCGCATGATGTAGTGCAGCACCTTGAGCGCGCCCACACCCTTGACGATACCGAGCCCGGGATTAAAACCGGTCAGCGCGCACGGCACCGGGAGTTCCTCCTCCTCGGCCATGACGATGATGTTGGTGCATTCATCGGCGAAGAACTTACCGTCCTGGGAGGCCGCCGACGGCACCGCGGGCTCGAGCGTCTCCATCATGTCCCTGAAGTTGTTGAACGCGAGCTCGACCACGGCGTCGCGCTCGGCGACCTGCTGATGGGTCGCATCGGCGAGCGTCCCGAAGGCGCCGTCGATCACGTGATTCTGCACGTAGGATTCGATCTTGAAGCGTTCCTGGCGCGCGATCGTCCCGTGGTAGAACTCGAGATAGCGCTGGTATTCCGCCCGCGTCAATCCCGGGCGTCGCCGCGACGCGGCCATCAGCTTGATCGGCATGCTATCTCCCCTGACTGTTGGCAGGAATGTAGTGCTTTTCATGGCTGTCGTAAAACAGATAATATGGATAGAATCCATCCATGGTGTGGATGTATTGGGAGCTGAGCCTTGCATTTCCGGGGACTGGATCTGAACCTGCTGGTCGCGCTCGATGCGTTGCTCGATGAACGCAGCGTCACGGCAGCCGGTCGCAAACTGCACCTGAGCCAGTCCGCCACGAGCAGTGCGCTTGGCCGCCTGCGGCGGCACTTTGGTGACAAGCTGCTGATTTCCGTGGGGCGCCACATGGAACTGACTCCTTACGGCCTGAAGCTGTCGGGCGCCGTGCGGGCCATCCTGCTGCAGATCGACGCGTCGCTGAAAGCGCCTGCGGCCTTTGACCCGCTGAGCTCGACCCGCCGTTTCACGATCGCGGCGTCGGATTACGCCGTCAATGTCCTGCTGCTGGAGGTGCAGCGGCGCTGCGCCCGGCAGGCCCCCGACATCAGTCTGGAGATCCAGCCCGTGCACGAAGGCGCGCTGACCGCGCTGCATCGGGGCGAGATCGACCTGCTGATTCTCCCCGATCGCTATCGACTCGAATCCTGCCCGGCGGAGATCCTGTTTCGCGACCGCCTCGTGTGCGTGACCGCTGCAGACAACCGCACGGCGCCAGAGTCATTGACGCTCGCGCAGTTCAAGGCTGCGGACCACGTGGTTTTCCAGCCGGAAGCTGGACATGTCATCGCCTTCGATACCTGGCTGCGGCAGCACTATCATTTTGAGCCCAGGGTGAAGCTTTCCCTCCCGAGCTACTCCCTGCTGCCCCTGGCGGTCATCGGCACCGAAAGGCTGGCCACCCTCCCCGCGCGGCTCGCAAAGCTCTACGCGGCCACACTCCCGATCCGGATCATCGAGCCCGCCTTTCCCATGCCGCCGATGGTCGAGATCCTGCAATGGCACGCCGCGCATGCCGATGACTTCGGTCTGCAGTGGCTCAGAAGGATGATTGACGGGATCGCCGACGAGCTGCTGCTCGAGCGGGTGCCCCTGGCGGGCCCCGCCCGTCCGGCGCGCCAGCGCCGACGCACGCCAGCGCCCTCGCGACACCGCGCCTGACAGCGCCGACGATTCCCTATCCGGACACTCAGTCCTTCAGCGCCGGCGGCTGGCGCCACGCGAGCGCGATGGCACAGCAGCCCCCGACCACGACGATCGGAAGTATCCCCTCCAAGACCTGGGAGGGCGTTCGCCCCGACCCCAGAAGCAGGCCGCCCAGCAGTGGGCCGGCTATCGAACCGATCCGGCCCATGGCCACGGCGAAGCCGACGCCGGTGGCGCGAATCCGGGTCGGATAGCACAGCGGGGCGTAGGCGTACAGGATCGCCTGCGCCGCGACCACCGCGGCGCCGAGCGCGCAGACCACCACGATGACGATGGCCGTCGCGGATGATCCGGCCGCCAGGACAAAAAGCAGCACGGGAAGGCCGACGAACACGGCGATCACACCGCGGTGCCGCAGATTGGACTCGAGGTGGAATCCGATGTAGAGCGCGGCCAGGCATCCGGCCAGATTGAATCCGATCATGCTCGAGGCCACGCTGATCCGGTCAAATCCGCTGGTACCGAGCAGTGTGGGCAGCCAGTTCAACAGCAGATAGAGCGTCAGCAGCGCGAAGAAGAAACTCAACCACAGCAGCAGCGTGCGGGCCGCCTGGCCGTTGCCCAGCACGGCTGACAGGCCGGAACCGCGATCCGCGGGGCTTGGGGCCCCATCCCGCCGGCGACGGAATGCGACGGACTCGGGCAGCCGGAATGCGATCAGCGGCGCGACCAGCAGCGGCGCAATGCCGCCGACGATGAAGATCCAGCGCCACTGCGGAGCCGCCGTCAGCAGACTGACCAGGCTCGCCACAGCGCCCCCGAGGGGCGTGCCGGCATAGATCATCGTCACGAAAGCGCTGCGCCGATGGGCTGGAGCGTTTTCCGAGCCCAGTGCGACCAGATTGGGCAGGGCCCCGCCCAGGCCCAGACCGGTGAGCAGCCGCGCCGCCGTCAGCGCATCGACGTTCCAGGCCAGTGCCGTCAGCAGCGAAAAGAGACCGAAAACAGTCGTGGAATAGAGCAATACGCGCTTGCGCCCCACGCGATCGGCCAGGCGGCCACCGATGATCGCGCCAAAGAACAGCCCGATCGTGCTGGCACTGAAGAAAAAGGACAGCAGTTGATTACCCGGATGGAACTCCTGGCGGATGCCTCCTGCGGCAACGCCGGCGGCCTGCAGATCGATACCCTCGCACAGTGCCGTCAGAAAACACAGCAGGATCGTCATGAATCCGCCGCGGCCGGGGATGCGCCAACCTGCATGAGGGCATCCAGCGCCACCGCGCCTCCGCCCTGCGGGTAGACCATCACCGGATTGAGATCGATCTCCCGGACGGCAGGTTGGGCCTCAAGCCATCGCCCCAGGCGTTCGATGAGACCGGCCACCGCGCCGACGTCCATCGGTGGCGAGCCGCGAAATCCCCTGAGCAGCGCCGCACTCTTGAGTCGAAGGAGCTCCCGGACGATGTCCTCCCTGGTCATGTCGGGCGAGAACAGCCGGACGTCCTTCAGAATCTCCGCCTGCACGCCACCGAAACCGGCCAGGACGACGACACCCCAGGCGGGATCCTGGCGGGCACCGACGATCAACTCGATGCCCGCAGCCCCCATCTTTTCGACAAGCACGCCGTCCAGCTGGAGATCGGGCCGGTGCCGGGCGAGGTTGGCGTGGAGGCTCTCCCATCCGGCAGCGACCGCCTTCGCGTCCGCGAGGTGGAGCATGACGCCACCGACATCGCTCTTATGGGACAGATCGGGAGATTGCGCCTTGAGCACAACCGGAAAACCCAGCTCCGCCGCGGCCCGCTGCGCTTCGGCCAGGCTGCGCACCATGCGGCCGGCCGGAAACGGGATGCCCGCGGCTGCCAGAATCTCCTTCGCCCGCCATTCGGGCACGACGCCTGGCGGTAGCACGACGGCAGGCAGCGCGACAGCGCTCGTCGGGGAAGTCGGCACGACGGCACGCTCTTCCGGGGCACTCGCCGCATTCAGGCGGGCCAGCGCACGCAGCACCCGGTCCGGCGATGGAAAATAGGGCACGTTCAGGTCACGGAGCTGGCGGATGTAGTCCGCGGGGACGGCCGCGCCTTCATCCAGGCCGGCAAAGATCACAGGCTTCGACGGCTTCAGCTCGCGCAGACCGCCAATGATCGCCGGAAACTTCAGCTTGGAGGTCGCGGCGTCCGTCTGGATGATGCCCAGCACGATGCTGCCAAAACGCTCGTCGTCCACGCTCGCCGCCAGGGTGCGCCGGTACAGGTCCGGATCCACCAGGGCCTGGGCGGTCAGATCCAGCGGATTGCTGACGGGCACGAACTCCGGTATCGCGGCGCGAAGTCGCGGCGCGTTCTGGTCCGTAAGGACGGGCAGGGGCAACCCGAGCTGATCGCACAGGTCGAGCGTCAGGGCCTTGAAGGCGCCGGACTCCGTCACATGAAGGACGCCGCCGGATGGAGGTGCGACGCAGCGCGTGGCGAGTTCCAGGATATCGCCCAGCTCCTCCAGGCTCTCGGCCACCACCACACCCTGGCGTTTCACCTTGGTGAGCATCAGATCGTAGTCGCCCGACAGTGCACCGGTGTGCGTGGCCGCCGATTCACGTGCTGCGCTGCTGCGACCGGGATGCAGGAGGACCAGGATCTTGCCGGCCCGCCGGGCATGCGCGGCGATCTCCAGGAAGCGCGGCGGCTTGCGGAACTGCTCCACGATCATGCCGATGGCCCCGGTCCGCGGATGATCCACCAGATAGTCGAGATAGTCTTCGACGCCGCTGGCCGCCTCATTGCCCGTTGAAATGGAATAGGAAATCCCGAGTTCGCGGCTCGTCAGCATGACACTGAGGACGCAGGCCATCGCGCCGCTCTGGGACACGATGCCGATGCCGGGCGCGTCCCCCAGCGACACGGCCGGCGTCTCGACAAAGGTGAGCGCGATGCCGTCCACGTAGTTCACGAACCCCAGGCAATTGGGGCCCTCGATCACCATGCCGTGCGCCGCCGCGATCGCCGCAATTTCCTGCTGATCCTTGAGCCCCTGCGCGCCACCCTCGGCAAAGCCGGCCGCGAAAACGATGGCGGCGCCGACCTGGCGTTGAGTCAGAGCCCGTACCGTCTCCAGCACTGCGACCCGTGGAATCGCCAGCACGGCCACGTCCACGCCCATCGGCAGCTCCTCGACCGACTTCAGGCAGCGGCGCCCGCCGATCTCATCGCGCTTGGGATTGATCAGGTGGATGTCACCCGTAAAACGCAACCGCTCGAGGTTGGCGAGCACCGAGGCCCCTAGCGCGCCGGGCGCCGACGAGGCGCCCACGATGGCCACGGAGCGCGGCCGCAGCAGACGTGTCATGGGAGTCGAATTCAACCGGGTGGCCTCGGGCATGCTCAACCTTCCGCGGTGCCCTTGCGTGACCTGTCGTAGGCCCCGAGTCCGGGCTTGTAGCTCTTCTCATCGATGAACTGGCGGATGCCTTCCTTGCGACCCTCGTTGTCGTAGGAGTTGGCCGCCTCCTGGGCGCGCACCAGGTAATCCTCGGCGTTGTCGAAGGTCATTTCGCCCACGCGGCGGATCGCATCCTTGGTCGCCTTGAGCGCGACGGGATTCTTCTGCAACAGCACCTGGGCGACGGCACTGACGCGCTCCCGCAGCCGCGCCAGCGGCAGCGCCTCGTTCACCAGTCCCCACTCGGCCGCCGTGCGGCCATCGATGTTCTCGCCCATCAGGGCGTGATACATGGCCCGCCGGAAAGAGATGAGTTCGCGAGCGATCTTGGTGGCGTTGCCACCCGGCAGGATGCCCCAGTTGATCTCGGAGAGCCCGAACTGGGCTTCCTCGGCGGCGAATGCCAGGTCGCAGGCGAACAGCGGACCGTACCCGCCACCGAAACACCAGCCGTTGACCATCGCGATCGTAGGTTTCTGATACCAGCGCAGACGCCGCCACCAGCCGTAGGATTCCCGCTGCGCCTCGCGCACGGCGCCCAGCCCCTGGGCTTCGACGTCACGGAAATATTCCTTCAGATCCATGCCGGCCGACCAGGCACTGCCCTCGCCCGACAGGACCAGAACGCCCACGTCCTGGCGGAATTCCAGCTCGCTCAGCACGCGCATCATCTGGCGGTTGAGCTTGGGACTCATGCAATTGCGCTTCTCCGGGCGATTGAAGTTCACCCAGGCCACGCCGTCCTGCACGGTAAAGGCCACGGTATCGGCTTCGGAGCGTTCGGTTGTCATGGGGGGCATGCCTCGTTATTCTTTCCGGATCGCTATAAGATATAGCAATATGGCCGCCCCATCAAGAATCGATCCGCTCGAGTCCTATCCGGGCTATCTGCTGCGGCGCATTTCGGCCGCCGCGATGGCGGAACTGGCCACCCGGCTGGCCGGCCTGGCGTTACGCCCGACCGAGGCATCGGTACTGCTGGTCATCGACGAGAACCCGGGCATTACGCAGAGCGAGATCGGCCGGATGCTGGATATTGCCAGCGCGAACGTGGCCCCCCTGGCCGGGCGGCTGCGCACACTGGGACTGACGCTGCGTACGAGGGTCGACGGCCGTTCGCAGGGCCTGAGCCTTTCGGCCGCGGGCCAGCGGCTGGCGCTGCGGGTCAGAGCAGTCATGAGAGCACACGAGTCCCACCTGCTGGCGAAAATTCCTGAACGGCAGCGCAGGGCATTCCTGGGCGCCCTGCGCGCGCTCTGGATGCCCTCAAGGACCTGAACGGGGCGGGTTCCGCTGTAGAATCGGGAGACAGGCCAGCCTCCTTCGGTGGCCTTCATGCCGGAGACCAGGCCATGAATCGCCAGGACGAACTGAAACGCGCCGCTCTCGACTACCACGAGTTTCCCGTACCTGGAAAGCTTTCGGTCGTGCCGACCAAGCAGCTGGTCAATCAGAACGATCTCGGGTTGGCCTATTCCCCCGGTGTGGCGGCGGCCTGCGAAGCCATCGTCAGCGATCCCGCCAGCGCCGTGCGGTTCACCGGTCGCGGCAACCTCGTCGGCGTCATTACGAATGGGACGGCGGTCCTCGGCCTCGGTGCCATCGGCCCGCTGGCTGCCAAGCCCGTGATGGAGGGCAAGGCCGTCCTGTTCAAGAAGTTCGCCGGCATCGACGTGTTCGACATCGAAATCGACGAGCGGGATCCGGACCGGTTGGTGAACATCATTGCGGCGCTGGAGCCCACCTTCGGCGCCATCAATCTCGAGGACATCAAGGCCCCGGAGTGCTTCGAAGTCGAACGTAAGCTGCGTGAGCGCCTGAAGATCCCGGTCTTCCACGACGACCAGCACGGTACGGCAATCATCGCCGCCGCCGCCTTTCTCAATGGCCTGCAGGTGGTCGGCAAGGACATCCGGCAGGTCAAACTGGTGGTCAGCGGTGCCGGCGCCGCGGCCCTCGCCTGCGTGGAACTGCTGGTCGACCTGGGCCTGCCGCGCGAACAGGTCTGGCTTACGGACCTTGCCGGTGTGGTCTACCGCGGGCGGACCGAGCTGATGGACCCGCTGAAGGCGCGCTTCGCGCAGGAAACGCCGGCCCGCCGCCTGGCCGAGGTGATCGGTGGGGCCGACGTGTTCCTGGGCCTCTCCGCCGGAGGAGTGCTGAAGCCCAACATGGTTGCCGCGATGGCGGCCCGCCCCCTCATCTTTGCGCTCGCCAACCCGACGCCCGAGATCCTGCCCGAGGAGGTCAAGGCCGTGCGCAGCGACGCCGTGATCGCCACCGGTCGCAGCGACTACCCGAATCAGGTCAATAACGTGCTGTGCTTCCCGTTCATCTTCCGCGGGGCGCTGGACGTGGGCGCCACGGCGATCACGCGCCCGATGGAGCTCGCGGCCGTGCAGGCCATTGCGGAGCTGGCGCGACAGGAGCAGAGCGACGTGGTCGCGGCCGCCTACCAGGGCATCGAGGACCTGCGCTTTGGCCCCGAATACCTGATTCCAAAACCCTTCGACCCGCGCCTGATCGTGCGCATCGCCCCAGCCGTGGCGCTGGCCGCGATGACTTCAGGCGTTGCGACCCGCCCCATCGCCGACTTCGAGGCCTACGGCCGGCGGATCCAGCAATTCGTCTACCACAGCGGCACGATGATGCAGCCGATCTACGCCGCCGCGCGCAAATCGGCGTCCAAACGCAGCCGCATCGTATTCGCCGAGGGCGAGGACGAGCGTGCGCTGCGGGCAGCGCAGATCATTGCCGACGAGCAACTCGCCCAGCCGATACTCGTGGGTCGCCCGGCCATCATGGAACGCGACATCAAGCGCCACGGCCTGCGGCTGCGGATCGGCGAAAACCTGACCGTCGTGAATCCGGAATCCGACCCACGCTACCGTGAATACTGGCAGGAGTACCACCGGCTGACGGAACGCAAAGGCATCACGCAGCAGTATGCCAAGCTGGAGATGCGCCGCCGCACCACGCTCATCGGCGCGATGCTGCTCAGGCGCGGTGAAGCCGACGGACTGATCTGCGGCCTGATCAGCACGACGGCGCGTCATCTGCATTTCATCGAACAGGTCATCGGCCGACGCCCGGGCGTCGAAGTCTACGGCGCGATGAATGGCCTCATCCTGCCGGGGCGCCAGGTGTTCATCGTCGACACCCACGTCAACCAGGACCCGAGCGCCGAGCAGCTGGCCGAGATCACGCAACTTGCGGCAGAACAAATCCGCGCCTTCGGCCTGGAACCGAAGGTAGCCCTGCTGTCCCATTCCGATTTTGGCAGCAGCAACGCCCCGTCGGCCCGGAAGATGCGCGAGACCCTGGCGCTGCTGCGCCAGCGCCTACCGGAGCTGGAAGTGGATGGCGAAATGCACGGCGACTGTGCCCTCGACGAGCTGACCCGTAAGGCCGTGCTTCCGAGTTCAACGCTGCACGGCAGCGCCAATCTCCTGGTGTGCCCAAACCTGGACAGCGCCAACATCGCCTACAATCTGCTCAAATCGGCCGCGGGCAACAACGTCGCCATCGGCCCGATCCTGCTGGGTTGTGCCGCACCGGTGCATGTCCTGACGCCCTCCGCCACCGTGCGGCGGATCGTCAACATGACGGCGGTGGCAGTCGTGGAAGCCAACAGAAAGTCGCTGCAGGTGCCCTGAACGCAGGCGGAGCAGGCATGGACCCACCGTTCGGTGAAGCACCATCGGCACTGCACACCTCAGGCACAATGCTCCGGCGCGTCCCCCCGCACACATCAGTGCGCACATTATTGAGTCCTGGAGACTGACGCATTCGGGATCACGCACGTCCGGCCGTGGAGGGCCACCGCAGCGGGCGCAGCGGCTGGCTGCGCGCCGCAGTGCTGGGGGCGAACGACGGTATTCTGTCCACCTCCAGCCTGGTGCTGGGCGTCGCCGCCGCACAGGCCACTTACCACAACTACTGGTGACAGGGGTTGCGGGACAGGTGGCCGGCGCTACGTCCATGGCGGCGGGCGAGCACCGGGAATTGAGCGCGATCTACCTGGAACGTGACCTGGACCCTGCGCTTGCCAACCAGGTGGCCACCCAGCTTTTAAGCCACGACGCCCTCGGTGCGCACGCCCGCGATGAACTTGGGATCGATGACCTGCGCAGGGCACACCCGATACAGTCGGCGCTGACGTCGGCGGCCAGCTTTGCGGCCGGCGCCGTGTTGCCGATACTGGCCGCGGCCGTCGTTCCGCCCATGCGTCTGATACCGGTGGTCGCGCTCGCCTCTTCCTGGCGCCGCTCGGCAGAGTGGCCGCGCGCACCGGGGGTGCGGCGATAAGACCCGGCGCCCTGTGCGGAAGCTCGCTTCAAACGAGGCAGCGGCGGTCAGAGCGAAAACCATACTCAAGCCGCGGGCAAGGCGTCGAAGGTGAGCTGCCAGAGGTTGAGGTTCCCGAGCAGGGCGTGCACAACGGTCTGGCCACGCGCAATGTCCTCAAGAGATCTCATCGGGGATCTGGATCAGGATGATATGCGACCGCGAGGCGTAGGACTCACGGGTCGGGTCTGGGCGAAGTACCGCCACTCATTCCTGATACTCCTGTGCCTCAGCTGACGGCCCTCAAGCTCCAGCCAGGGATCGTCGGTGAGCCTGCCCCAGAGGATCTTGATCCTCCCCAACCAGGGGTGACATCGTCCATGCGAAAACACCGCGCCGCCCACGACGGGCCATTTCCACTGCCGCATTGCGGCATTCACCTGCGCAGCGGTCAATGCACCGCCGCGGACTTCAATCGGCAGGCGCTGCGCCGGCCTGAGCTGATCGGCGCGCCTGCGATTCCACCATCTTTCGATGGTTTGCTCGAGTTTCGAACGGCCGTCAAAGTGGCTGAGGGTATTCATGAGTGAACTCCGGGTGCCGCCGTACTGGCCTAGAAGATCGGCTCACAGCCGCACCGAATGCACAATAGTCCGGCGATCCGTGATCCGTCCGTGCGATGCCCAACGGAAGAACGTTCATTCGCAGCGCCGCCGCTGGCAATTCGACACTAAGTGTGCCACCGCACTGACGGCGCATCGACAGGGAACTAGGCTTTCATCCTGCCGTTGCTGTTTCCATGGAGCACCGCTTTGCATCACGAGGGGACACGATGGATTTGAAGACTTCGCCCCGGGCGAGCATTGAGGCCCGGATCAAGCCGGGGGCCGGTCGTGCAGCTTCAGAGACTTTTGATGGCCGCGGCAACGGTGGCAGCCTGCTCCCGGGCCGATCGGGGCCGATGCAGAACCACCTCCTCAGCGCTCTCCCGCCCGTCGATTTTGCGCGTATCTCCTCGCATCTGGAGCCGGTCGTCATGCAGCTGGGCGACATGCTCTATGAACCGGGCGGACTGCTGCAGCACGTCTACTTTCCCACTTCCGCCATCGTTTCACTCCACTATGTCTGCGAGAACGGTGCCTCGGCCGAGATTGCCGGCGTCGGGAGCGAGGGCATGCTCGGCATCTCCCTGTTCATGGGCGGCGACACAACACCCAGCAGCGCCGTGGTGCAGACCGCCGGGCTGGGGTACCGCCTGGCTTCGGCGCTCCTGCTCGAGGAATTCAACCGCGGCGGCGCGATGCTGCGCCTGCTGCTCCGCTACAGCCAGGCGCTGATCACCCAGATGGCTCAGACCGGCGCCTGCAATCGCCACCATTCCGTGGCCCAGCAGCTGTCGCGCTGGCTGCTGCTGACGCTCGACCGCCTGCCCTCCAACGATCTCGTCATGACGCAGGAGCTGATTGCCAGCATGCTCGGCGTGCGGCGGGAAAGCGTCACGGAGGCGGCCGGATTCCTCAAGGACTGCGGCGTCATCACCTACCGCCGCGGCCACATTACCGTACTGGACCGCGACGGACTGCAGGATCACGTCTGCGAGTGCTACGCAGTGGTGAAGGCAGAATTCACCCGCCTGCTCTGCGACGTACAGCGTCACTGATCGACACCCCATGACGACCAGCTCAATTCTCCCTTCCTCCCACGACAACCTTGCCGCGGTTGAAGGCAACACGGAATTGCGGCGCCAGCAGGCGCTGCTCAAGACTGGAGCCCTGCAGAGCGCCATCCTGCACAGCGCCAACTTCTCGATCATCGCCACTGACGAGCGTGGCATCATCCAGCTGTTCAATGTGGGCGCCGAACGAATGCTCGGCTACGCCGCGGCCGAGGTCGTCAACAAGATCAATCCCAGCGCCATGCATGATCCGGCGGAGCTCGAGGCGCGCGCCCGGCAGCTGAGCATCGAGCTGGACATGCCTGTCAAGCCCGGCTTCGAAGCCCTGGTATTCAATGCCTCACGCGGCATCGACGTCAGCTACGAACTGACCTATATCTGCAAGGACGGCAGCCGCTTTCCGGCGGTAGTGTCGATCACGGCGCTGCGCGACGACTACGATGAGCTGATCGGCTACCTGCTGATTGGTGCCGACAATTCCGTGCGCAAGCAGGTCGAACTCCAACTCACCGATGCCAGGGCTGTCGCGGAAAGTGCCAACCAGGCGAAATCCGAGTTTCTTTCCAACATGAGCCACGAGCTGCGCTCACCGCTCAACGCCATTCTGGGCTTCGCACAGCTGCTCGCCTCCGAGGACGCCCCGCAGTCCGACGCCCAGAAGGAAAGCACGAGCCAGATACTCCATGCGGGCTGGTATCTTCTTGATCTGATTAACGAGATCCTCGACCTGGCGCTGATCGAATCGGGCAAGCTGCTGCTTTCCGTGGAACCCATGTCTCTGGACGAGGTGCTGCTGGACTGCCGGACCATGATCGAGCCACAGGCGCACAAATACCAGGTGAAGATGGATTTCAAGACGCCGCCGTCGCCCGGCTTCGTCCGCGCGGATCGTACCCGCGTCAAACAGATTCTCCTCAATCTGCTCACTAACGCCATCAAATACAACCGCGCCGGCGGAACGGTCGTGGTCGAATGCACGCGGCGCTCGCCGGACCAGATCCGGATCAGTGTGCGGGATACCGGCGCGGGCCTGGCGCCGGATAAGCTCGCGCAACTGTTCCAGCCCTTCAACCGTCTCGGTCAGCAGGCGGGCGGAGAGGAAGGCACCGGCATCGGCCTGGTCATGACCAAGCGCCTGGTTGAGTTGATGGGTGGTGTCATCGGTGTGGAGAGCACTGTCGATGTGGGCAGCGTCTTCTGGGTGGACCTGGTCCGGGCGCGGCGTCCGGACTTTGCCGCGGTCGCACCAGACCTCGCCCCCTCGCAGCCCCCCTCGATGACGCATGGCCAGACTCCACACACACTCCTGTACGTGGAAGACAACCCGGCCAATCTGAGGCTCGTCGAGCATCTGGTTGCTCGCCGTAAAAACATGCGCCTGCTGAGTGCGACCGACGCCACCGTGGGCATCGCGCTGGCACGCGCTCATCTTCCAGAGGTAATCCTGATGGACATCAACCTGCCCGGTATCAGTGGCATCAGGGCATTGCGACTGCTGCGCGAGGATCCGCTGACCCGGCACATCCCCGTCGTGGCGATCAGCGCCAATGCCATGCCCCATGACATCCGCAAGGGCCTGGAGGCCGGCTTCTTCCGCTATCTCACCAAGCCGATACGCGTCGACGCCTTCATGGAGGCGTTGGACGTTGCCCTGGAGGTCGCACGTGCCGAATCGCCGGTCGGGCCACGGGGACCGGGGGAACTCGCATGATCAGCGCCGCCGATATCCTCCTGGGCCGGATACTCATCGTTGATGACCTGGCGGCCAACGTCCTGCTGCTGCAGCAAATGCTCAAGGGCGCTGGCTATGCCAACGTCGACTCGACCATGGATGCGCGGGACGCCTGCACTCTGCATCGCAGTGACCCCTACGACCTGATATTGCTCGATCTGCTGATGCCGGGCATGGACGGATTCGCGGTGCTCGAAGAACTCAAGGCCCTCGAAGTCGGACGCTACGTGCCGGTGCTTGTGATCACGGCGCAGCCCGCTCACAAGCTGCGCGCGCTGCATGCCGGGGCCAAGGACTTCATCAGTAAGCCCATCGACCTGGTGGAAGCGAAGGCGCGCATCCATAACCTGCTTGAGGTGCGGCTGTTGTATCGCCAGATCGAGAAACACAATGAGCTGCTGGAAGCCACGGTGCTGGAGCGCACGGCTGAACTTCGCGCCAGCGAAGAACGGTTTCGCCGGCTCACGGAGCTCTCCTCGGACTGGTACTGGGAGCAGGACGCTCTGGGGCATTATACGGAGCTTTCGGGCCCGGCCATGGAGATGCTCGGCATCGGCGGCGACGGCGCTGCCGAAGGTTCAGTCACCGGCCGCGCCGCTCCACATTGGAACGAGGCCGGACGCGCAAGTCTCGCCGCCAATATCGCCGCACGGCGGCCATTCCTCGACCTCATCTACAGCCGGACCCTCAGCGACGGTACCCACCAATATTTTCAGGTGAGCGGCGAGCCCATGTTCAGTCTGTCAGGACGCTATACCGGCTACCGCGGCATCGGCATGGACGTGACGGACCGGATGCGCAAGCACTGAACCCGTCAGGCGCGCTGGGCGCGCGTTTCCTCGTGGCGTTGACACGGGCTTCGTGGCGTTGACACGGGACGTTCCCTCCCGTGCAGACCGCGACGCGCCACGCCTTCAGACTCTTCCACTGGTTTCCAGGCACGCGCAGAGCGACCGGAACCGCTCCTTCCCCCAACACAGAGAGCACATATGATGACCCATCGTTTCATGGCCGCCACCGGCCTGACCATTGTGGGCCTCGCGGCCGCCGGCTCAGCGCTGGCGGTCAGCAAGGCTGAGATCAACAAGCGCGTCAGCGTGGCGCTCGACCAGTTCGACACGCTCAACTCCGCCAACAAGGGGCTGAGCGATAAGTCCACGGGCATGCTGGTATTCCCGCACGTCACCAAGGGCGGCGCTGGCGTCGCTGCGGAGTTTGGGGAAGGGGTGCTGCAGATCGACGGTAAGACCGTCGCGTACTACAGTGTGGGCGCCGCCTCGGTAGGTCTGACGCTCGGGATCGCCGAGCACAGCGAAATCATCATGTTCATGACCAAGGAGTCACTGGCCAAGTTCAGGGAGACCAAGGGATGGTCGATCGGTGCTGACGCAGGGATTACCGTCGTGTCCAGCGGTGCCAATGGTGAATATGACAGCAAGATCGAGCAGAAGCCGATCCTGGGCTTCCAGTTTTCCGACAAGGGACTGCTGGGCGACCTCTCGCTCGAAGGCGAAAAGATCACGCAGATCAAGAATCACGGTTGAGGCAACTTGAACCCGGCGCGCCATGCGCCGGGTTCCGGTCTGAGGGGTTGCTTGAGCCCTAGTGAACGCGCTGCGCGAAACGAGCGATGAGTTTATCGACCGGATCGGCGGACTGGAGCAGGCGCGACTGAAGTTTCCGCATACACAGCAGGCGCAGCTGTTCGCTGCCCGCGTCGGCCAGTGCAGCCAGGGTCTCCTCCAGGGCGACTGCCACGTCGTGCGCGCCAATCGCCGTATAGACGATGCTTGCATAGCGCAGCTGACTGCCGGAGTCATTGCCCAGCTAGTCCTGCAGCCTGCGCGATTCCACCGCCGCCCAGAATTCACAGGCGGTAAAGAGTGCCCGTTCGGAGATGGAGAAATCATCCGATCCTCCGGCGGCACGTTCCAGGATCCCCAGCAGCTTTGTCCGAGTCACCAAGGCGTGACCATTCCATTGGCTTTTCATGGTATCGGGTACTTCCGCCGCGGGCAGTACCGGAACAATCGGCGATGCCCAGCGGTTCTTCCGTGCGGTATCGAACATAGAGTTTTCCGCTACGGGGACGTCGCAATCCGGCATCAGCGTTCGCCACCGTACCGATATCCGCGGCTGCGCGGGCCACACTCCCGGCCCTGTCGTACGGCCGCTCAATATCAGGCGACTTCGATCGACACCTCAAGGAGAGCCCAGCATGATTCGTCTTCCCAATTTCGGCGTGCACTTGCACCCACCGACCATCGCCCTAGCGGGCCTCGGAGGCGCGCTGTTGCTCGCCGCCTGCGCCTCCAGCCCGCCTCCGGTGGTCGCCTTGAACGCGGCCAAGCAGGCAATCGCCGTGGCCGATCAGGCCCACATCGCCGACGCCTCGTCGCCGGAACTGGCGGAGGCCCGCACCCGCCTGGCGGCCGCTGACACCGCGGCCGTGGCCAAGCATATGGACGAGGCGGAACGCCTGGCCGTGGAATCCCGCGCGGATGCTGAGTTGGCGTTTGCGCAGTCCGAGGCCGCCAAGAACCAGGCCGTTAATGAGGAAATGCTGCACAGCACCGACACCCTGTCGCACGAAATGCAGCGCAATGCGGGAGCAACGCCATGAAGACCAACCCAGTCTCTTCAAACCGACTGATCACCGCCGCGGTTGCCGCCGCACTCCTCGCGGCATGCTCCTCGATGCCGACCAAACCCGCCGGTTCCGAGGCGCTGCGCACGCGACTGACCGAGCTGCAAGCCGACCCGCAACTCGCCGGCCGCGCACCGCTGGCCATCGAGCAGGCGAATCAGGCCGTGGCCGCGGCGGAGCAGCCACAGCCGGACAGGGCCATCGCGGCTCACCTGCAATTCATGGCGGATCGAAAGATTTCCATTGCCTCGGCGGATGCGCACAGCGCCTGGTCCGTTGACCAGCGCAAGACCATCACGGAACAGCGGGCCGCCATGCAGCTGCAGGAACGCACGCGTGAGGCGGATGTGGCCAATGGCAAGGTCGCTGTGGCGCAGGCGGAAGCCAGCGATCAGAAGCAGCGGGCAGACGCCGCCCAGGACGCCAACGCCGAGGCTCAGCGCAACGCGCAGGGCGCGCAGCGCAATGCGCAGGACCTGCAGCAGCAGATCGACGATCTGCAGGCGAAAGTCACGGACCGGGGCCTGGTCCTGACGCTGGGAGATGTCCTGTTTTCCACCGGTACCGCGAATCTGAACACCGGCGGCGGCAGCCACCTGAGCAAGCTGGCGGGCTTCCTGAACAAGTATCCGGATCGCAGTGCGCAGATCGAGGGCTATACCGACAGCGTGGGCAGCGACGAGTACAACCAGGGTCTGTCACAGCGGCGCGCGGACGCCGTCAAGGCCTACCTCGTGGATCAGGGCGTGGCCACGGGCCGCCTGACCGCTTATGGCAAGGGCAAAAGCTCGCCGGTGGGCGACAATGGCTCGAGCACGGGCCGCCAGCAGAATAGGCGCGTGGAAGTGATCATTGCCAACAGCCTGGTGACCGCCAGGTAAGGTACTGCAACGGGGACAGCGGCTCCCTGCGGAGGAGGCTGTCCCCGGAGCGCGTCATTGCCCGCCGAGCAACACTCGCACGCGGTGCACCTTGCCATCGTCCACCAGGTCGACACTCGTGGCGCCCTCCGCCAAGGCAGCGCCATCGCACTCGATACGGATGATTCCGGCACACACGCCCTGCGGATTCTCAATCGCAATCGCGTAGGTAGACGACCGGTAACGCACATTGACCGTCGCGCCCGGCCAGGCCGCGGGAATGCACGGCGCCAGGTGCAGCCGCGTACCCTCGATGCGTACACCAAGAATGGATTCGACGCCCGTCCGGTACATCCAGCCCGCCGAACCCGTATACCAGGTCCAGCCACCACGCCCGGCGTGCGGCGCCACGGAATAGACGTCCGCCGCGACCACATAGGGTTCGACCTTATAGCGATGCACGTCCGCGCGCGTCCGGGTACGATTGACCGGGTTGAGCATGGCGAAGAGCTCCGCCGCGCGGGTGCCCTGCCCCAGCGCCGCGTAGGCCATGACCGACCACAGGGCACCGTGGGTGTATTGGCCTCCGTTCTCGCGCAGACCGGGCGGATAGCCCTTGATGTAGCCTGGGTCGAGCGGGGTGTGCTCAAAGGGGGGTGCAAACAGCAGGGCCAGTCCGGTATCGCGGCGTATCAGCCGGGTGTCGACGGCCGCCATCGCCAGGCGCGCATGCTCCGGATCCGCAGCCCCGGACAGCACGGCCCAGGACTGGGCGATGGCGTCGATCTGGCATTCCTCGCTCGTGGCCGAACCCAGCACCGCACCGTCGTCGTAGTAGGCGCGTCGATACCATTGCCCATCCCACGCGGCCGGCTCCAGCGCGCGTCGTAATGCCTCGGCGTGACCGAGCCAACGCGCGGCACGGACGGATTCCGCGCGCGCCTCGGCCAAGGGCGCGAAGCGCATCAGCGTCGCGTACAGAAACCACCCGAGCCAGACACTTTCGCCGCGACCCTGCTCGCCGACACGATTCAGGCCATCGTTCCAATCACCGGTGCCGATCAGCGGCAGGCCGTGCTGGCCGAGCTGCAGGCTCTGGTCCAGAGCGCGCGCGCAGTGTTCGAACAGTGAGGCGGTTTCATCGGAGGTGACGGGCAGGAAATAAGCGTCATGCTCCTCCGCGCGGAGTGTCTGGCCCTCGAGGAAGGCAACCGGTTCATCCAGTACCCCAAAATCCCCCGTGGCGGTCACATACTGAGCGGTCGAGTAGGCCAGCCACGCCTGGTCATCGCTGATGCGTGTGCGCACGCCCTGGCCGGAATGCGGCAGCCACCAATGCTGCACGTCGCCCTGGCGGAATTGACGGCCCGCGGCCCGCAGCAGATGCTCCCGGGTCAGGCCAGGCTGCGCCACCGTGAGTGCCATGCCATCCTGCAGCTGATCGCGGAAACCGTAGGCACCGCTGGCCTGGTAGAACGCCGAGCGTGCCCACACCCGGCACGACAGGGTCTGGTAGAGCAGCCAGCGGTTGAGCATGAGGTCCATGGACCGATCCGGTGTCTGGACCTGCACCGCACCCAGTGTTTCGTCCCAGAAGGCGAGCACCTGCTGGTACACGCCGTCCAGATCGGCGGCGCGGTAACGCGCAATGAGCGCTTGCGCCTCGGCGACATTGGCCGCCTCGCCCATGAGGACCACAATCTCGACCTCCCCACCCGCCTGCAGGTCCACGGACGTCTGCAGTGCCCAGCATGGATCCAGACCGGCCCCCGAACGTTTTGACAACGGTGTCAGCCGCGCCAGCGCCGCGGGCCGCGCCAGCGAACCGTGGCGCCCGATGAACTCGCGGCGATCGCAGGTCCAGGCGGTCTGTTGTCCCCGCAGATCCGCAAAGGCGATGTGCCCAGCGGCCACCGGGCTCCAGGGATTGCGGGCCAGCAACGCACCGGTTTCCCGATCCAGTTCCGTCACGATGTAGGGCGCACAGGCGCTGCGTGCCGACCCGAGGACGCACTCGGCATACGCAGTGAGCGACAGGTGACGGGTATCTTCCGAGATGTTACGAATCCGCAGTCGCGAGACTTTCACGGCATCCGTCAATGGCACGAACATCAGAAGATCGAGTGCGATGCCGTGTGAACTGTGTTCAAAGCGACTGTAGCCCTGGCCGTGCCGGGCATGGTAGGTCGAGCCTGGATCCCGCATGGGCGAGGCGGTGGGCCCCCACAATTCACCGGTTTCCTCATCACGCAAGTAGAGCGCTTCACCGGGCCGATCGGCGACCGGATCATTGGACCAGGGCGTCAGCTGATTCTCGCGGCTATTGCGCGACCAGGTGAAACCGCCGCCCTCGGCAGCGACCTGAAAGCCAAAGCGCGGGTTGGCCACGACATTGATCCACGGAACCGGCGTCCTCTGCCCGGGCCCCATCACGGTGAGATACTCGCGCCCATCGGCGGCGAAGCCCCCGAGCCCGTTGAAAAACTCCAGGTCGGGCGCCGGCGTGTCGACCGGCGGCACCGCGGCGGACCCGCTCTGCAACTCCGGCCGGCCGTCGCCCGGCGGCTCGCGATATCGATCGAGCTGCACGGCCAGACTGCCGCGCTGGCCGGACAGGACGACCCGGGCCACGGAGGACAGCCGTGCACGCGTCTCCCCGGAAATCAGATCACTGCGCAGCACGTAGACGCTGCCGCGCGTATGGTCGCCACCGAGCCGCGGCCGCGATTGACTCATGCGCAGCTGGGTCTCCAGCGCGTTCTGCAGGTCCTGCACGTATGAGGAGGCACGCTCGTTGAGGATCACCAGGTCCACCGCCAGCTGCTTCATGCGCCAGTATTCCTGCGCGCGCAGCAGCTGCCGGGCCAGGTCCATGTCCTCCACAGCGTCGATCCTGACCAGCACAATCGGCAGGTCCCCGGAAATGCTCTGCGCCCACAGCGCCTCAGGCCCGCCCGCGCCGCGGATGATGGTCGCGGAGGATGGCCGCATGGCCGCGTTGGCGTAGAGCAGATGTCCGGCCAGGCGTTGGAACAAACTCGCCTCAGCGGCGTCGATGCCGAGGTGGCGCAGCTGCACCTGACCCTGGGTCCAGGCCAGCGTACCGGCCCGCACGAAAGCATTGGACTCCTGGTGCTTGTCCATCAGCTCGAGCGCACCCGCGCGTGTGGAAGCCATGGACGTCCATACGGCAATGCGCACCGTTCCCCCGGCCGGCACGCGCACGCGCTGGCGCAGCGCGAAGACGGGGTCGAGGACGGTGCCGACGGTATTCGACAGGCGCCGTCCGTCCACAACAGCGATCGCCTCGCCCAGCTCCTGACCACGGCCGATGAAGCGAGCCCGGTCGGTTTCATAATCGGGTTCACGCAGGCACTCACCTTCGACCACCGTATGCTGCACCGCCCAGACCTCGGGCTCCTCCGGCGTACGGCGGCGGCGCGTCGCCAGCAATGCACCGTGCTTCTCCAGATACTCGGTCTGCACGAACATCTTGGAAAAGGCCGGGTGTGCGAGATCGGCTGCCGCGGGCGCCAGCACCAGTTCGCTGTAGGACGTGACATCGACGTCGCGCAGCCGGTTGCCGGTATTGATGAGGGAAATACGGCGTACCTCGGCGTCATCCTCGGGTGAGACCATGACCTCCAGAGTCGTGGTCATGGCACCGTCGATGCGTATGTACTCGGCGCGGTCCTCGGTGAAAGTCACCTCGTAGGTGTCCGCCTCGACGCCGCAGGGCTGATAGCCCGTCGACCACACGCGCCCGCTCTCGACGTCGCGAAGAAAAAAGTAGCTGCCATAGTCATCACAGCTGGAATCCTCGCGCCAGCGCGTGACCGCGATATCCCCCCAGCGGCTGTAGCCTGAGCCCGCAGCGGTCACCATCACCGTAAAGTGCCCATTGGAGAGCAGGTGCGTCTGCGGCGTCGTATCGTGAGGCGTGTGCAGGCGGCGTACCACCGCGGGCAGGGCATCGCTGATGCGTGCCGCGGTGGTCACCTCCTCGGCCCGTGGATGCGTGACAGAGACATCGCGTGGCGTGCGCTCCTGCAGCAGCAGCTCGGCCGCCTGCACCATCGGCTCGGCATGAAAGCGGTCGCGCAGCCGTCCGGCGTATACGACGTTCGCAATGGCGGCAATCGTCATGCCCTGGTGATGCGCCATGAAGGCCCGCACCATGGCAAACGAGGCGCCCTCCGGCACGCGGCTGCGCGTGTAGTCGAGCGCCTCGTAGCAGCCGAAGCGCCCCAGTGCCGCAAGCGACTGCAGCCTGGACAGATTCGCCACCGCGGCCAAGGGATCCACCATGGCCGCCAGCGCGGTCGCATAGGGCGCGATGACCGTGTTTTCGCTCAGACCGCGCTTGAGCCCGAGACCGGGGACGCCGAAATTGGAATACTGGTAGGTCAGTTCGATGTCGCGCGCATTGTAGGCCGACTCCGATATGCCCCAGGGCACGCCCAGCGAATCACCGTAACGAACCTGTCGGCGGACGATCAGGCGGTTGGTTTGGTCCAGAAGGCTGTCTGCCGGGGCCCGCAGCACCAGCGAAGGCATCAGATACTCGAACATGGACCCGGACCAGGAGATCAGCGCCGCACCATTGCCGATCGGTGTCACGGCACGCCCGAGCCGGAACCAATGCTGTGCCGGCACGTCGTTCTTGGCGATCGCCACGAAGCTGGCCAGGCGCGCCTCCGAAGCCAGCAGGTCGTAGCAATTGGGATCCAGCGTGCCTTCGGCCACGCGGTAACCGATCGAGAGCAGGCGGCGTTCTTGATCGAGGAGAAAGCCGAACTCCATGGCCAGCGCCAGCGTTCGCGCCGTGGATTCGATCGCTGCCGTGCGCAGGGTGAGCGCTTCGATCTCCTCACCGGTCTGCGCACTATCGCGGCGCGCGCTCAAGAGCGAGCGCTGCGTCGCTTCCGCCCAATACAGGAGGTCCGCACCCGCGACCTCACCGAGCTCGCCGGCGAGCGCCCGCGCGACATCAAGCATGGTGGCCGCGGCCGCGTCGATCGCTGCCGGCCGGCGTGCTGCAAACGCCCTCGCCAGCGCCGCCAGCGCGGCCTCCAGGTGCGGCCGCCCGATGCTATGCGTCCTCTGGTCCGCGGGGATCGCGCGAAAGGCTTCGTCGGTCAGCTCCAGCGCATCGGCGGCACCGCTGAAATCCGCGCCCTCCGGCCCCCTGGGCGTCGCCCCGGTATCACCCCACTTGCGGCAGGAATTGGCCAGTGCCAGCAGGTGCGCAGCCAGGTTGCCACTGTCGACGGTGGAGACATAGCGCGGTTCCAGAGGTCGAAGGTCGCGCGTGTCGTACCAGTTGAAATAGTGACCGCGAAACCGCTGCAGACGCTGCATCGTCGCCAGTGTCGCCTCGAGGCGTTCCACGGTGTCGACCGTACCGGCCCAGCCGAAATCCCGGGCGCTGACCGTCGCCAACAGATACAGTCCGATGTTGGTGGGCGAGGTCCGGTGCGCGACGACCGGACTCGGATCCTCCTGAAAATTGTCGGGCGGCAGCATGTTGTCCCCCGCCGTCACGAAGGTCTCGAAGTAGCGCCAGGTGCGACGCGCAATGCCACGCAACACGCGCAGATCGCGATCCGGAACCGGGAGCTGGCCGGCCAGGCGCGGCGAGATGCTGATCCACACCGCCAGTGCCGGGGAGCCGAGCCACAGGGCTGCGAACGGAACCGACAGCCACCAGGCTCCGGCCCTGTGCGTGATGGTGATCATTACGGCCATGGCGGCAAGGGCTGAAGAACCGCCCATGCGCACGTAGGCACGGCGCAGGCTCAGCTGCGATCGGTGATCCGCCTGCGCGGCCGTGACCCACTGCAGCAGATTCCGGTGGCTGATGAGCAGGCGATAAAGCGTGCGTGCGATGGCATCGCTCATTAGCCAGGCCTGGTCGGCCAGGAAGGTGAGCAGGAATGCCGACTGCGCCCCGGCCAGCCGTATGTCCTGGCGCAGGGCATACAGGTGACTGCGCAGGGTAATGCCCGCGCGGCGCGGAATGATGCCTGCGAATGCCGGCAGCCAGGCCGGCAGGACGATGGTCACCAGGATGAAGGCTGTCCACAGCAGCGCTGCGCTGCGCGGCAGTAGCCAGCCGGCCATCAGAGCCGCGACGCTGGCCGGCGCGCACAGCGAACGTCGCAGGTTATCCATCATCTTCCAGCGGCTGATCAGCGGCAGCGTGGCGCTGCCGCGGCGGCCCAGCGCCGCGGCCGCGTCGACGCGACCCAGCATCCAGGGCAGCAGCTGCCAGTCGCCTCGCACCCAGCGATGCTGACGTGCGGCGGCGACTTCGTAGCGCGCCGGGAATTCCTCGACGACCTGAATATCGGAGACCAGGCCGGCGCGCGCGTAGATACCCTCGAACAGATCGTGACTCAGCAGCGAACCGTCCGGAACCCGCCCGGCCAGGGCCGCCTCGAAAGCGTCGATGTCATAGATGCCCTTACCCGCGTAGGAGCCCTCTCCGAACAGATCCTGGTACACATCGGATACGGCCGCGGCGTAGGGATCGATGCCGCTGGCGCTCGAGAACACGCGCTGAAAGTGCGAACCTTGGCGGCCCGTCGGAAGCGAGGGTGCGACGCGCGGCTGCAGCACGGCGTAGCCGTCCACGACATGACCCGTGGCGGCGTCGAACTGCGGCCGGTTGAGCGGGTGAGCCATTTTGCCGATCAAGCGCCGGGCGCTGTCGCGCGGCAGCCGGGTGTCGGAGTCCAGTGTAATGACGTAGCGCACCGCATCGGGAACTGCCAGGCCGCGGTCCGCCAGCGCCATGAACGTGGTATCGCGCGCACCGCGCAGCAGGCGATTCAATTCGTGCAGCTTACCGCGCTTTCGCTCCCAACCCATCCACAGATTCTGGCCGGCGCTCCACACTCGGCGCCGATGCAGCAGCAGGAAGCGAGCCCCTCCGGGGCCCGCCTCATACTGTCGATTGAGCCGCGCAATGCCATCCAGCGCGACCTGCAGCAATTCCTGATCGACCGGCAGACTTTCCTCGGCCGCATCGACCCAGTCCGAGAGCAGTGCAAAATAGAGTTCGCCGTCCGGGGAGGACAGGTAATGGACTTCGAGACGCTCGATCTGCGTCTCGATCGCGGAACGCGTGCTCAGCAACGCCGGGACGGCGACCAGCGTCCTCAGGCCTACCGGAACGCCGGTCCGCAGCGCCAGGGCCGGCAGGATCGTCGCGCCGAGGCCCCGGGTCACGGCGCGATTCACCAGGCCTACAGCCACATCCAGAGCGGGGATGAGCCCCAGCAACGCCATCCGGGCCAGGGGCCAGTCAGCGATTCCGCGCGCGTGCAGCCCGAGCAGCGGCGCAGACAGCAAGATCGCGCCCAGCAGGCCCATGACCACAAGGTAGCGGCGCGCGCCTTTCGCGACGTTGAATCGCCGCGCCCAGCTCCAGAACGGCGCGCGATAGCCGACCGAGGCCTCGAAGGCGGCCCGCCCGCCGGAAATCAGGTGGAAGCCGGGATCGGCGGCGCGCAGCGTGTTTTCTCCTGCCGAGTCGGCCGGCCCGCTGGCGTGCGGCTGCGCCGCCTGCATGGCCGCCCGGGCAATCTCCAGCTCAGAGTGCCGGGAGCCGCGTGACAGCTCTTCAATTGAGCTGCGATACAGATTGCGGGTAGCGAAATCCATGGCTGCGAAGCCGCTGCCATCGCGCAGCCGTTCATCGACGAGGCTGACGCTCTCGAAGAACTCGGGCCAATCCAGATCGGAGAGCAACCGCATGCTGGTGATGATGTTGCGCACGGTCACGTTCGAGGCACCCTGCTTCTGGTGCTCGTCGCGGACGATCTGCTCCGGAGTCTGCCCTTTGGCGCCCAGCCGCTGGTCCAGCCACTGCAAGGCCGGCGTCACCCGTGGATCCTGATCGCGCAGGCGCTGTACCAGCTGCACCACGAAGGCCGGCCGGAAATCCACGCTGCTGGGTTCGCGACGCTGCAGGATGTCTGGATCGCCGGTCAGGCCGTGCACGCCTAGCAGGCGATCCGCGACCGCATCGGCCGCCTCGCGGGCATCGCGGTTGCTGACGATGCGCGCCGCCGCGCGCCGCAGATTCTCCACCAGCACGATGCGCAGTGTGATCGCCACAGCCCACAGCTCGCCGATGGTCAGGGGCTGAACGTGCTGATAGGCCCGCACGAAGCGACGCAGCGCCTCTGGATCAAAACAACTGTCGGTATGTGCGACGAACGCCCAGGCGAGCCCAAAGACACGCGGATAGCCGCGCAGGGGTCCGCTGGCCAGTTTCGGCAGCAGCCGATAGAAACTCGGAGGCAAATCTTCGCGAATCTCGCGGATCTGCTCCTCGACCAGATGGTAATTGTCGAGCAGCCATTCCGCCGCCGGAGTGATGGTCCGCGCGGCACCCACTGTCTCCGCGATGTCGCGGTAGGCCGCCAGTAGAATCGATTCATTGTCACGCAGGCGCGCCCCAAGGGAGCGGCGACGTCCCGGCCGCAGCGCGACCTCCTGCGCCAATGCGAGGCTCGCGGCGTGCTGCTCCAAGCGTTCGACACTGAACAGTTCGGCCCGGATGAGTTCGTCGCCATCCCAGGGTGATTCGGGACGACGCCTACCCGGGAACAGGAGCGATAAAGTCATCAAATGCTTGTCACAACTGTTGCCATCGGCTCTCAAATCGTGTGGTCGCCTGATGGCACCGGCGCGTCACGGTTCACTCTATTGGAAGGGAGCCGTGCCTGTCGGTACGGCGGCGCACCGACGACTCCCCATGACTGGCGTATCTGGATAGTCAGTGGCGGAGCGAGGGCCGCATCTTCAGCATCGACCGTCGGAGAGCGGGTATGAAATATGGCGTCCTGGCATCAGCGATTCTGTGGTGTGCGGCCGGGACGGCCATCGGCCAGGTCAGCATCGGCATCCATATCGGCTCCAGCCCCAACCTGGTGGTGATCCCGGGTTACCCCGTATACTACGCGCCCGGAATCGGATCGAACTATTTCTTCTTCGACGGCATGTACTGGGTGTACCAGGAGGATGGCTGGTATTCGAGTTCCGGGTACAACGGCCCCTGGGAATTTGTGGATCCGATGTACGTCCCGATCGAACTGTTACAGGTGCCGGTGCGCTATTACCGACAGCCGCCCGTGTACTTCCGCGCCTGGCAGTCCGATCGCCCTCCGCGCTGGGAGGAGCATTGGGGCCAGGGCTGGGCCCAGCGCCGCAGTGGCTGGGATCAGCAGGTGCACCATGACCGGCCGGCTGCCGCCCCGCCGGCGCAGGCACAGCGCCTGCAGGACCAGCGCCCGCAGGAGCAACGCGGGCCCGTTGGGGATAACCCTGCACGAGCGCAGCAACCATCTCCCATGCGCGACAGTCGCGATCGGCATCCCCCGAGCAATAACGCGCATTCGAGCCCTGGCCAGTCACCAGCCCAATACCGACCGGCCGCCTCGCCTTCCGCTGCGCCGGCTCAGCAGGGCGCGTCGGCTCAGCACGGCCATCAGGCCGCCGCCCCACCCCATCCGTCTCAAGGTATGGACCGCAGCGCCGCCGCGCCCCACAGTCGGGAATCGCCGCAGGGCGGCCACGAGCAGGGCGGGCACCTGGATGACAAACAGGGGACGAATCACCAATGACTGGGCCCGCAGGGGGTATCGCGCGCGAGCGCTGAGCTTCTTCATGGCCTTGACGCACGGAGCGCCGCGGCGAGGGCGTCTGCGAGCTTGTCCGCCGTCGCCGCCATGATCGACACGACCGAGGCATCATTCAGCTCCGCTGCAGGACTCGCGGTAGGGACGTTGAAGACGCCCCTTGCGGACACCGGTACGCTGTGGGATTCCGGACCGAGAATGCTCTAGCGGACGCGCAGGGCACAGCGGCCGTCACGCCGGACAAGGAAACGCCGATCTGCACAGGGTCCTCGCCAAGACCCTCCGCGAGATCCCGAATCGTGATCATGAGCGGATTGACCGTGGCGTCCATGCGCTCAGAAGCCCCAGGCGTTGGCGCAGGCCGCAAACAGCGCATCGAACACGATGATGCCCACGATGCCCATGACCGCCGCATAGGTAGACGCGTCACCGACATCGTTTGAACTGCAGCCCGCCTGCAGCCCCAGCCGGCAGGCCAGGCAGTACCGCGCCTGGGCCTCGGCAGCCAGGCGGTCGAAGGGGATGCCCGCGTCACAGCGGGAGCAGCGGGCGAAACCCGCATCGTTTGGGCGCCCCAGCGCGTTGTGGACGCTGACGAGTGCATCCGTATACCGCAGGTCCCGCTTCATGGATTGGAGGGCGCTGGCAGTGAACCCACGTTGAAGATCGGCCAGTGGGTCGTCCATCATGTGCTCCTCGTGGCCGCGTTCATGGCCGCAGCCTTGCGGTGATTGAGGTATCCGGGTCGGTGCGCAGACGCACCAACGGCGTGGTTGTACACGCCCCGGCAGGTCACCGGGTGGATTGGAATGGCCGAAGATCCGGTGTAATTTGGGCATTAATGTTCGCCACCGTACGCGGGACTGATTATTCCTGTACACTCAACCGATGCGACTCACCGACGAGCAAGCGTCGCGTGCGCCCGAGGCGCCACCGGCTCCGGCCGCTCCCGATCCGCACCAGAACCACCTGCTCGATGCCCTGCCCGCGAGCGACTTTGAACGCCTTGCCCCGCATCTGGAGCATTTCGCGCTGGATCTAGGCGACGTGCTGTATGAGCCGGGGGTGCAGATGCGTTATGTGTACTTCCCCACCACCGCCATCGTGTCGCTCCTGTACGTGATGGAGGACGGCGCCTCGGCGGAAATTGCCATCGTAGGCAACGAAGGCATCCTGGGCATTTCGCTCTTCATGGGCGGGGAGTCCACGCCGAGTCGCGCCGTTGTCCAGAGTGCGGGTTACGGCTACCGGATGAGGGCGCAGCTGCTGAAGGACGAATTCGGGCGTTTTGGACCGCTGATGCATTTGTTGTTGCGTTACACCCAGGCCTTGATCACGCAGATGGCGCAAACAGCCGTCTGCAATCGTCATCACACCGTCGATCAGCAGTTGTGCCGCTGGCTGCTGCTGAGTCTGGATCGCCTGGCGTGCAACGAGCTGACCATGACGCAGGAGCTGATCGCCAACATGCTGGGCGTGCGCCGCGAGGGCGTTACAGAAGCCGCCGGCAAGCTGCAGGATGCCGGGCTCGTGAAGTACCGTCGCGGCAAGATTACCGTGCTGGATCGCCCGGGGCTGATCAAGCGCTCCTGCGAGTGCTATGCGGTGGTCAAGAAGGAATTTGACCGGCTCCTGCCCTATAAGGCGCTCTGAAACGCTCACGTCGAGCGGGCGGTGGGACCACCCGCGCATCTTCAGGCGCATCATTGGATCCTAAAGCGGTCTGCCGCACATACGGGAAGCGCGGCGATGCCCACTATGGGGAGCCGCCAGCCACTGGTGCCCGTTCTTCCCTCCACAGACGCGCGCCGCGCAAGAGTTGTTTCAGTGAGTCAACGCACCGCCATGGCCAATCGCATCCTGGCAAGCATCCCCCCCGAGGACTCTCAGCGCCTCAGCCGGGAACTCGAGCCGGTCGCGCTCAGGTTCGATCAGACGCTTTACGAGCCGGGCAAGGCCATTAAGTACGTGTATTTTCCGATTGACTGCCTCGTTTCGCTGCTCACGGCCGTCGATCGGCGCCGCACGCTCGAGGTGGGGATGGTCGGCAATGAAGGCATGGCGGGGATGCCCTTCATCCTGGGCGTAGGGGTCTCCGGCGTGCGTGCCCTCGTACAGGGCGCTGGACGAGCCCTGCGCATGGCCTCGGTGCCATTCCGGATTGAATTCGACCGGAATCCAGCATTGCAGCAGGCGCTCTACCGCTACACCTATGCCCTGATGGCGCAGATTTCACAGACCGCGGCGTGCAACCGCTTCCACGAGGCCGACCAGCGTCTGGCGCGCTGGCTGCTCATGACCAGCGATCGCGTAGGGGCCGACGACTTTGCGCTGACTCAGGAATTCCTGGCCCACATGCTGGGGCTGCGGCGCGTGGGCGTGACCGAAGCAGCCAGCGAGTTGAAACGGCGCAAATTAATCGACTACACGCGCGGCCAATTGCGGATCCTGGACCGCAGGGGTCTGAAGAAAGTATCGTGTGCCTGCTATGAGATCGTGAACTTAGTGTTTGCGCGGGCACAGCGCCACTGATGCGGCCGAGCGCCGGGACCCGCAGCGCAATCCTCGGCTCGATGGCGCTGGCGCTGGTACTGGCACCGCTCGGGGCACCGGGATCGAGGTGATGGCGTTCGCCTCCGGCATTGACCACCCCCCGCCGCGGGCCGCGGATTCCAAGGGTATCCGAAACTGGTTCACGGGCCGGGTCATGCGCAGAGCCGGCGCCGGCGTGGCTCTCGACTGGGGCCGCGCCCTGCTCGTGACAGACGACGTCGGCAGCACGACCTGGCGCGTCATGGCCCGGCCCTGACATTGATCCGACAGACGCTCGTCACAACCTAAGATTCGGCAAACCCTACATGCGGCAACCCCTATACGCGGCGGCCCTGAATGACCCGAACCACGATGATGACCAGGGCGACGACCAGCAGTATGTGGATGAATCCACCCATGGTGTAGGACGAGACCAGTCCCAGCACCCACAGGATCAGCAGTACGACGGCAATTGTTTCAAGCATGGCCAGACTCTCCAGTTACCGGTTCGGGGCGAACCGGACAGGAGCCAGGATAGCCGTCCTCCCCAGGATCATCTGCGCGGCACCGTACACAGGAAAGGCCGCTTTCTGTTCGCTACCGCACAGAAAACCCTGTGGCGGATGGCTAGCGTAGCCTGCAGTTTTTAGCTTGATCTGGACTCGGGCCCGCGCCCACCGGGAGGGCATGATCTCCTTTCCTCCCAAAGGAGATTCCCCCCGGGATAGTTCAGACCTCGCCCGCCGCCGTGTACACGCACGTCGGCGGGCTTTTTATTGCACGACGCTGAACGAGCGAACGATCGCGAAGCGTGGGGCAGCGAACAGAACTCGGCCGCTCCAACTTGCATCCTTCAACCTCTGAGCAACTTACTGAATGACTGACCTTCACAGGAACCGAACATGAAACATGAATCCCACAGCGCCGACCCGGTTATTGTCACTGGGACGGCGAGTGGCGCGCCGCAGTCCGGCATGGCCCGCGAATACCACGCGTTCCTAACCGATGTCGAGGACCTGATTTCGTCCGCCGCCTCGCTGACCGGGGAGGATCTGACCCGCGCAAAAGTTGCGCTGGCCGCCCGCGTTGCCGCTGCCAAGGCGGCCTTGGGCAAGGCCGGCGCGGCCGTCGGCAAGGCCGGCAGTCTGGTCACGGAGCGTGCGCAAAGAGGGGCCAAAGCCACGGATGATTACGTGCGCACGCAACCCTGGCAAGCCGTCGGCATCACTGCCGCGGTAGGCCTGCTGGTCGGGTTCCTGCTCGGCCGTCGCGGATCCTGAGCGTGCTGCGCATCGCGCGCACGGCTGGCGGCGCCTTGCTCGTACAGGCCGGTCTGCACGCCGAGTTGCTGCGCATTGAGTGGGCTGAGGAGAAGGGCCGTCTCCAGAATATGATCCTGGCCATGCTGTTTGGTTTTGCCTGCCTGCTGGGCCTGATGCTGGCTCTTGGTGCGCTGCTGCTCTCGGTGTGCTGGGACACATCCTACCGTATCCCTGCGGCGGGCGGGCTCATGGCCCTGTATGGACTGGGCATCGCATTCGCCTGGCGCCGGCTCCAGACGCAGTCGGGCCTCGGCACGCAGAGCTTTTCCGCCAGCCGCACGGAACTCGCCGCAGACGTGGAATTGCTGGGCAGTCAGCTTTGACACCGGCCGAGCAGCAATTCCTGCGTAAGCGCCGCCTGGACCTCTGCGCCCAACTTCAGAGTCAGCGCCGGGTCATCGCGCAGCAGCTCGGCATCCTGCCGGGCAGCGAGACCGGTTACCCGCGCAGCAAGACCATGCGCCTGCTGACGCAACGCCCGGAGATAATCATTTCCCTCCTCGGCGGCCTGGCGAGACTGCTGCGACTGCGCTGAGCCACTCTTATGTACGCTGCCGTACGGCAGAGGGGATAGCGATCGGGCATGATCGACACCGACTCAACAGAAGGATGAATATTGATGAAGAAAACAGCAGTAACCTGCGTCGCCATGGCGGCGTTGTTCGGCTCGGCGATGGTCATGGCCGCGGAGGATTCGGATGCGGATCGTTCGCATCCGATGGCCTTTGTCAAGGACTCGGCAATCACGACCAAGGTGAAGTCCAAGCTGGCAGCGGAACATCTCACCAGCATGGGGCGCATTCACGTCGACACCGACAAGGATGGCGTCGTCTGGCTGAGTGGCACCGCTCGGTCCCAGGAAGCCATCGACCAGGCCGTGACGATTGCGCGTGGAACGGAAGGTGTCTCGAAGGTCCACAGTGACCTTACGATCAAGAAGGACGACTGACCCCCTTGAACCCGTGAGCGAAGCTAATAGGGCGGCACATCACGCAAGCTGCGTGGTGTGCCCTGCGTGGAGGGATCGCGGTATCGGGCGAGTCGTTCACGCAGCCAGCGGTTGGTGCTCGTGGCTGGCGCCGGCGCGCAACGGACCCGATAAGGTTCGCCGCTGACGCTGCTGCGCGTCGCTGCCTGCTCGATGAAGTCTTCAGCTGTCCGGATGTGATTTCCGACCCCCAGCGACAGGTACTTGCTGCGCAGGTGCTCCTCCGCCAACCGGGACCCGTACCAGCTGCCATTGCGGTAGAACTCACAGCCCGACGCGCCCAGGTCGTCGAGTAGAAAGCGAATTTCCGCCGCGGCCACCGCGGGCGTTGCACTGAAGGCTCTGGACATGGCACCTAACGCCAGCAACAGCAGCAGTATCCGACTTCCTCCCGTAAGCCTCACTGCTCTGCGGTCAGTGGTAGCAGCGACAAGCCACGAACCTCGATCCGTTGCCAGAGGCTATGCGCAGGTTCGCGGGCGTAGTCCATGGCTATGCCGTTGACTTCCGTATGCCAGATCAGCTGCGGTCTGCGACCGGACCCCGGTTCAAGCAGTGTGAGGGCATACGCGTTCTGCGGCTGGACCATAGCTGCAAAGCGACCGGCAGTCTGTTCGGCCAATGCCGGACTGTCGATGATCAGACCGACCTCGGTATTCAATCGCTTCGAGCGCATGTCGAAATTCATCGAACCAATGAACAGCTGCCGGCGGTCGAACACGAACAATTTGGCGTGCAGGGCATAGTTGCCATAGCGCGAGATCCGGGCGGTCTGGCCGCTGCCGCGGGTATTGCCCAGCAATGCGCGCGCCTCATACAGCTCGATGCCCTCCTGCAGAAGCGGCACTCGGAACTGCAGGTAACCGGACTGGGCAAAGAGACCTGGTGTGGCTTCGAGCGAATTGGTCAGGATCGCCACACGAACCTGGTGCTGCCGCAGATTCCGCAACAACTGCATTTCATCCTCGGAAGGTATGAAGTACGGCGTGACCATGAGC
>Ga0075015_100000009_pt1 | contig 41429 bp, 32 predicted proteins | sample AleBraG_ABR_2013_FD_71476 | JGI IMG/M metagenome (GOLD analysis project Ga0075015, IMG submission 71476) | Freshwater sediment microbial communities in response to fracking from Pennsylvania, USA - Alex Branch Run_MetaG_ABR_2013 | ecosystem: Environmental > Aquatic > Freshwater > Creek >...
AGAGAGGAGGGCTCGAGACGAACCGTTCGGGCTTTGCCAGGCTCAGGTTAAGTGCTGGACTCTGGGCTGCAAATGAGGTGTTCCCACGCGAATGAGCGCGTGCTAACTCTAATGAACTAGTGTCAATCGGTGAGCACGAACTGGGCAGGTAAAATTAGCAAACCGCCGCCTCCAGCCTCTCGGCCACCGCTCCGGCGTGCGGAACTCTAGTTTACCACGGTCGGAATGATTGCCGTATTCGTTTGCCGTCGGCACTCCTCCCCTTGACAAAAGCCGGCTGTATTGCAAACATTTCGTACACATAATTCGTACTGGCTGGCGCAGCTGCCCCCTGAGAGCGAGAAGATGTGATCGATGTTCGGACTTTCATCCACAATCTGGAAGGTCACTTAAGTAGCCCCGTTCCTGGCGGGCTGGAGACTGGTACCCGGCTCCGGGATTTGCCGGATTGGGATTCCCTCAAGGCTCTGATTGTCGTGGCCAGTTTCGACTGGGACTACGGCGTGACTATCTCCGCGGACGAGTATGCAGGCGCGGAGACGATACGCGATTTGTATGCTCTGGTGTCGCAAAGAATCCCCCAATAATGCCGCCTTTCTCGATTTCCGACGTGCGTTTGAGTGCGGTCGCAGCGGCGGTGCCGGCTCACCAGGTTCGCAATGGCGACTTGGACTTGCTGAGCGAGCCGGAGGGGGCGGCGTTTGTCAAAGCGGTGGGCATCAACGCGCGGCGTGTGGCGCCGCCGGAGATCTGCGCGTCCGATCTTTGCGTGGCGGCAGCGCGACGCATTCTACAAGTGGCGGGCGTGCGGCCAGAAGGAATCGGCGTGCTGGTGTTCGTGACACAGACACCGGATTACCACCTTCCTGGGAACAGCATGCTGGCACAGCGCCGCCTGGGTCTGCCGGCGTCGACGTACCTGCTGGATGTGAATCAAGGGTGCGCTGGTTACGTGTATGGGCTCGCTTCGGTGGCGAGTCTGATGAGCGCGGCCAGGATCGGCAAGGGGTTGCTGCTGGTGGGCGACACGATTACCCGACTTTTGTCCGCGAGGGACCGGAGCACACTGCCGATCTTTTCGGATGCGGGTTCGGCAACGCTGCTTGAACGGACCTCGGCGGCGCACCCGATGCACTTCAACCTGGGAAGCGACGGCGAGGGAGCGGATGTCATTTATGTTCGTGGCGGAGGTGCGCGGGAGCCGTTTGGGCCAGAGAGCCTCCGGATGTGCGAGGAGGAGAACAAGGTGGTCCGGGCGCCCATCCACCTCTCTATGCGGGGCATGGATGTCCTGCACTACACGCTGAAGTACGTTGCGCCTAACATCAAGGAGCTGCTGGCCTTTGCCAACGCTGACACAGACACACCCGACTATTACGTGTTGCACCAGGCCAATCACATATTGAATCAGTGTCTTTTGAGGAGGCTCGGGATTGCGCCGGAGAAGGCGCCGGAGACTCTGCTCGATTACGGCAACACGAGTTGCGCCACGATTCCGGTCACGTTGTGCCGGCGGCTGGGGAAGGAACTGGCGCAGGGCGAGAAGGCGCTTGTCTTGTCGGGATTTGGGGCAGGATTTTCCTGGGGCAGCGCGTTTATCAGCGGGGAGTCGATTCTGTGTCCGGAACTGTTGGAAATTCACGATCCTGGGGAATGCTGAGCAGACCAATCTGTCGCTGCTTCGTTTTGAGTTATGTGGTTCGCTCGCTTTGGCGTTACGCTCGAGAGACTCGAGCATCGGCATCTCGAAACCGTGCGCCAATGGCGGAATAGCCCTTGGGTCCGCCCGCACATGCGGTATCGGAGCGTTGTACATCCGGAACAGCATCGGCAATGGTTCGCGGGGCTCGATGCGGAATGTGATTGGTACTTCACGGCGCGGGTGGCGGACGAGCCGTTCGCGCTTTTCCACGTGAAAGCGATCGATTGGGCGGCAGCATGCGGCGAATCAGGGGCGTTTGTCGGTGATCCGGGCTTCATTGGGCGGCCGGAGGCGGGGCTGGCGACCCTCGCCCTGATGGACTTCGCATTTTGTCTACTTCGGCTCCGGTCACTGGAAGCTCAGTACAGCGTGGAGTTGCCGCGCATTGTGCAGTTCAACAAGCAGCTTGGGTACATAGTGTTTCGCGAAGACGCTGACGGTTTCGTACGTGCTTGCGCGACAGCGGAACGGTATTTCGCCGGCGCCGCAACTTTTCGCAGGGCTGCGACAACTCTGCATGGCACAGAGGCGGTGCTGGCTGCGCCAGACGCCTGGCTGGCGCAGCATATTGCGGGGCAAAACGCGGCGTCAACTGGAGATTTTCGGCTCGAGATACGGTAAGCGACCCTTGCCTGTCATGTGCGCTGGCACCGGTGGGGGCTCGACAAATCTGGTAGTGGAACGATGGGACCTGGCTCACGAGCCAGTTTGTCTCTCGCGGGGGCACGGGCGGCTGTGGTATTCTCGCCAGCACCGTAGTGGGGACTTGTCTGGAAGGATGGCGCAGAAGTATGGGCGAACTGAGCGCGGTGCCGCTGGTCCCAGCCGTTGCGACAGCCCCGGAAACCGATTGCTCCCTCGACTTGCCAACAGCCTTTTCCGGCTATCTTGAGCGCACCCGGCAAGCGTTGTACCTGCGCCTGGGGGCTGCGCCGGCCAGCGGATTACTCCGCCAATATTTCGACCGTGGAAAGATGCTGCGCGCGTTTCTGGTATTTGCGGCGGCGGAAGCGGTGGGTGGCGACCCGGAAGATGTGGTGACGGCGGCGGAGGCGATTGAGCTCTTACACGGGGCGTCGCTTTTTCACGATGACATCATGGACCACGCGGCGGAGCGGCGCGGCATTGCGTCGCTGCACCAGCAACTGGGCGTGGGGCAGGCGATCGTGGTGGGGGACGACTTGCTGCTGCGCGCGTTTACGGCATTGGCCGAGGCGCGCACACGCCATCCCGCGGGAAGGGTGCTCGAGGCGATGGACGTGCTGAATCAACTCGCCAGAGATTGCTGCCGTGGGCAGTTCGAGGAACTGTACGCCAAGAGCTGGATTTCGGAAGAGCAGTATCTCGACATTGTCAGCTGCAAAACGGCCGCGCCGTTCGTCGCCGCGGGGGTGATGGGCGTGTTGCTGGGCGGTGGGACGCAGGAGCAGGTTGCCCAGATTCGCGTGTATGCGCAGCAGATGGGCATCGCGTTTCAAATCGACGACGATCTGCTGGATCTGGTCGGCGAACCGGGCTTGTTGGGCAAGCCAGTGGGGAATTCGCTCGCCGAAGGTCGGCCCATGCTTCCCCTGATTTACTTGTGGAGAGATAGCTCGGAGGCCGCGCAGGCGGCTTTGTACCGTCTGGGGCGAGAAGGTTGCAGTCGTGACGAGCTGGTGCCGTTTCTGAAGCAGAGCGGGATCATCGATCGGGTGCTGCAGGTCCGAAGGCGTCATCGCGACGCGGCCATTGCGGCGCTCCAGAACTTCACGGATAGCCGTGGAAGCCATGCTTTGCGCGCGCTGGCTTCGCGCGCCACCGGAAGGGCTTCCTGGTAAGGAGCGCGTCCGCGCTCATGATTTGATGTTCTTCTACTGCCTGTTAAGCCTGTATCGAATCTCCCGGAAGATGTTGGCGGGCGTGTAGACCTTCCAGAGCGGGCGATTGTCGGTCCACGGCGGCAACGCTTGCTCGCTCGCCATTTTGCGCTCAGTCGCGGGATAATCGTCGGACAGCGCAGCCACTCGCCGCAAGAGCGAGTTGTCTTCGTAATTGCCGGCCGCTCGTATTCTCTCAACGAGTTCACTCTGATCGTAGTGCCTGGGACGGAGGGGAAAAATTCCGAGGCTGTTCAGTCCCGTGGGCCGTCCCCCTTTCTGGTGCAGGTCCGAGAGACGCGCATTGTTGTAACTGAAAAAGAAGTCGGGCGCTACAGCGTAGCCTTCCACCAGCGGCTCCGACTGGCCAGGTAACAGGTAGTAGTGCCGGAGCTGTGCGTCGCGGTGGGTGATGCCGAGACCGAAGGCGATCCGAGTCTGACTCGTCGTGTTAGGCGGGGAAGCGTGCAGGGTTTGATTGTTGAACACGACAGCTTGTCCGGCGCGCAGTTTCACGATCCGCATGTAGGGGAAGATCGTGAGCAGCTGATCGGTGAAGGGAGGAGCGAACTGCGGCGAAGGCGATGGGCGCACGTGATCGTACAGAAGATGGCTTCGCTTGAGCAGCGCTAAGCCGCCGTTGTCGGCGCTAACATCCAGTAGCGGGCACCAGATGGTGGCAGACCAGAACTGCGACTCGTCGACAAACGTCCAGTCCTGGTGGGGGGGCACGACGCCGCGCGCGTTCTTTTCTTTCGTGACGAAGCTGGCAGTGAAGATCTGGTGATCCTTGAAGTGCCTGTCGACATCAGGGCCGGCCACTTTGACCAGGCGTTCGGTGACGCGGCGGACGAACTCGGAGTTTGCATCGTCGAGGCTGACCTGGAACCCGTGCTGCGGTGTCGGAGCATTTTGCAGGCCCGCGTAGAACGTGCGCAACTCTTCGACCTGACGCGGACCTATAAGGTCGATCAAGACAAATCCATTCCCGTCGAATTCAGCTTGCAAAGCCGGGTCTTGGAACAGGAGTTGCTTCATGTGCGCTGCACGAGGGCTCCCGAGAAACAGAGAGAGCCGAAGAGCCCCGATTCTGCTATAGGCAAGTGCAAAACGCAACCTGCGATCCACAACTGAACTACGCTATGCACTACGCCCCTGCCGATCGTTGCCAAGGTTGTCGCCCAGCTCCCGCCTTTCCCATTGCAAATTCTCGAGTGCGACAAGGTCGCGAGAAAACATCCGATAGTTGTTGCGCAGGCTGGCCGGCGCGTGGACTGTAAAGTAGCGGGGTGGCGTGTGGAAGCCGCCAAGAGCGAAGGGCAACTCCGTGCGCGGGTCCATGATGGCCACGCGCAAGGCATAGCGCCCGCTCGCAAAAGGCAAGTTAGGAATCGTGCTGGAGAGTTCGCCGGCACCCGCGACGATGCGAAACGGTTGCAGCAAACTTTCGCAGGTGATCTGGGTTTCGAGGTCCGAGGTCAATAAGCAAAACCCCCAACGAATGTTCATCTCCCGATCGGAGCGATAGCGTATGTGCACGCGCGCGGGGCTTGCGGTGTGAAGTGACTCGGCACCAATCGGCTCGATGCCGAAGTCGTCAATCTCCAGGCCTGTGTTTTCTGAAGGTGAGACAGGCGGAGGTATTCCCGCGAGGGCCGGGTCGAGCGTCAGGGGATCTCTGGCGGCAGCTCGGGCGGCGTCGAGATACCGCGCCACCCCTTCGACGACTCCGCCGTCGACGACAGTGACTCCCTGATCGAGGATGAGACAGCGCTCGCAGATGAATTGCACGAGGTGGGGGTTGTGCGACACGAGGACCAGCGAACCACCCCTTTCAAGATAGCTTTGCACGTGCTGGATGCAGCGGCGCTGGAATCCGATATCGCCGACGGCCAGAACCTCGTCCACGAGGAGAATGTCGGGGTCGAGGTACATGGCGACCGAGAAGCCGAGGCGGGTGCGCATGCCAGAGCTGTAGGTGCGGAAAGGCGCATCGATGAAGTCGCCGACTTCGGCGAAGGCGACAATTTGATTGAAGGCCTGGTCTACACGTTGCCGGCTGATTTCGAGAATGGCGGCGGTCATGTAAATGTTTTCGCGTCCGGTGAGCTGCGGATCGAACCCGAGGCCATGTTCGCTGAGCAGGGCGAGGCGGCCGGAGGTAACGATCTCGCCTTCGGTGAGGCGGAGCGACCCGAGCATGAGTTTGAGCAGAGTGGATTTGCCGGCGCCATTGCGGCCCATTATGCCGACACTCTCGCCGCGTCGGACCTGAAATGAAACATTGCGCAGCGCCCAGAATTCGCCGGCGCGCAGCGCGCCAGGCTGCGGTCGGCGCGCAAACAGTTCGCGCAACGAGTCAGACACGGTATAGCGCAGAGAGCGGCTCGGATCGTGGCAAAACTTTCGCGACGCACCTCTTGCCGAGATCAGAACGTTCCCTCCGGTCGAAGACTTCCGCGACATGCTGACGACGGATGAGTCCATCGCCGCTACTCGTTCATCTGCTCGGTCGCGACGCGCAAAACGAGGCGCACGTACAACCAGCAGACAATCAGAAACAGGCAGGCGCCAAGCGTGACGATGAGGCTGGGCAGGAGGTGCGAAACTGTCCCGGTCAGGATGAGGGAGCGAGTGTCGGACAGCAGCGGCGTAACTGGGTTGAGCCGCATCAGTGCGCCAACAGGGCCGCCAGAGGGCGCTGGAAAATACACCGGGGTGAAGAAGAACCACAGCGTGGTTAGCGTGGCAAGCACCCAGGAGATGTCGCGATAGAGAAAGTTGATGGGGGCAATCAGGAACCCGATGGCAGTGCCGAGCGCGGCCAGGCTGAGCAGCCCTAGTGGCGCGAGCAACGCGGTCGCTGGAAGCGAGATCCGGTACGCGGCGATGGCCACGAGCAGCAGAGCCATCCTGAGGAGCAGATTCAGAAACACCGGGCCGAGTTTGCCGAGCGCGATGGCCTCGGGAGGGGCATTGGTGCGGGCCAGCAGTCGCTGTTCGGCAACGAAGGCGTGAATGGGCGCGTACATGGCGTCAACAAAGGTGGTCCAAAGAATGACGCCGGCGAGCACGAAGAGCGCGTAGGGCACGGCGGAAGAGTCTACTTTGAGAATGCCGGTGCGGCGGAAGCCGACGGCGAGAGCCGTTAGCGCGAGAGGTGAGAGCACGACCACGGCGGGACCGAGAAGCGCGCGGCGGTACTGGCTGCGGATATCACGCTTGGCCATCTCGACGGCAAGGCTGCGTGAGCGGCGCAGATCTCGCCAGACACAGCCAAAAAACTCGGCTGGTCGGGCGAGCAGAGGCTCGTGGGTGCGAACAACCGTCCTCATGACAGGGCGCCAATCTTACAGGAGGCCCGGAGGGACCGCAACGCAACGCACATCGGTCATCGGCCTGCGAGCACCGGGCAGTTGCGGGTGCTTCTCTTGGGCGACTTCCTTCGCAATCCATTGATAGGTCTGCTCCAAGCCTCGGCGCAGGCGCTTGGAGGGAGCCCATCCGAGCTTTTGGCGAATCAGTCGGTTGTCGGAATTTCGTCCACGGACGCCGGTCGGTCCGGGAATGTGGCGAATCGCGAGCCTCTTGCCGGCAATCTCCATTACGAGGCGCGCCAGGGCGTTGATGGTGATCATCTCTTCGGAACCGATGTTCACGGGCCCGGTGAAGTGAGAGTCCATCAGGCGCCGGATGCCTTCGATGCATTCGTCGATGTAGAGGAACGACCGGGTCTGGCTGCCATCACCCCAGATTTCGATTTCGCCGCCGTCGGGGGCTTCCGCCACTTTGCGGCAAATGGCGGCGGGGGCTTTTTCGCGACCGCCCTTCCAGGTGCCTTCAGGACCAAAGATGTTGTGAAAGCGCGCAATCCGCACTTGCACATCGCGATTGCGCTTGAACGCTAGATAGAGGCGCTCACTGAAGAGTTTTTCCCAGGCGTACTCGCTGTCGGGAGCGGCGGGATAGGCCGAGTCTTCCGAACACTTCGGGTTTTGGGGGTCGCGCTGATTGTATTCGGGGTAGATGCAGGCGGACGAGGAATAGAAGAACTTGCGGATTCCCGCGCGAGTTCCGATTTCGAGCGTGTTCAGGTTAATGGTGGCGGAATTGTGCATGATGGACGCGTCATTTTCGCCGGTAAAGATGTAGCCCGCGCCGCCCATATCACTGGCAAGCTGATAGACCTCGTCAATGTGAGGGACAACTTCGCGGACGAGAGCGGGGTCACGCAGGTCGCCGACCACGAAGTCGTCGGCGGCGGAGCGGTCAAACTCGGGTTGTTTGAGATCGGCGCCGCGCACCCAGTGGCCTTCCACCTTGAGGCGTTTAACCAGGTGACTACCAATAAAGCCGCCGGCACCGTTCACTAGCGCTCTTCGCATATCGACATACCCTGCCATCGATCGGAGCTAGCCCGTGAGCAATCCGCTCGAAACTCCTCCATTCACGAGACTCTGACCGTTTCAGAGTCACAACTTCTTCGATCGGACTGCCTCACGCTGGTGTGCAGCATGATACAACGATCCGCTCTACAGTCAACATTGCCGGTACCGGGCCGAGACTCTACAATGGCGGTCCTAAGTAACCGGAATGAGCCATGACGACGCCTGGAATCATCCAAGATCGGCGTAACGACCTGACTCCTGGACGGCACTCCCTGCGTGCTCCTGACGTGGCTGAAGCCGTCAGACTAAGGAACTGGTGGAAGCCGAAGGCAACCAACCTTCTGACCGTGCTCTATTCCGTCATGCTGCTGACCCGTCTACCTTTCTCGCGGGCAGTGTCGCTGATCGTCTTGTCGGTGGTGACCATCCTCGGCATTGGCGGGTTCGGGCACGTGGTCAATGACCTGTACGACATCGGCGATGATGCGAAGGCCCGGAAGCCGAACCGTCTGGCGATCCTGACTGCATGGCAGCGAGGCGGCCTGATTCTTGGGCTGCTGGTCGTGGCGCTGCTTCCCTGGCTGGTGCTGCCGTTTGATTCGCTTTCGGCTGCGCTGCTGCTCTTCGAGTTCGTCCTCTTGGTGACTTATGCCATGCCGCCCTTGCGGCTCAAGCAAAGAGGAGTGTGGGCGGTGTTCAGCGATGGTGCGTATGCCTACGCCCTGCCTGCGGTGCTGGCGGCGCATACTTTCTTCCTGGCCGCCGGGCGATCCGACGACCAGATGCTGGTGGGATCACTCATCCTGTGGCAATTCGGACTGGGCACGCGACACTACCTGAATCATCTGGCTCTCGATCGGGGAAGCGACATCAAGGTTGGGACTCAGACGCTGGCGACGGAACGAGGGAACCGATATGTCCATGGCCTGGTCCGGCGCACCATCTTGCCCATCGAATTTGTAGGCTTTCTCGTCTATCTAGTGGTGATGAGTGGGCACTTGCATTTCATGATGTTCATAATTCTCGGGTTTCTGCTGTTGGCGTCGTCGTTTCACGTTGTTCTAGTTGTGGGCCGAAACTACCCTTGGCTCACCTATCGGTTCTCGCGGATGCAGCTGGATTGGCTCTATCAGGGAATCCTGCCGTTGGTCCTGGTGGTGTATCTCTTGCTAGGCGATTGGCGATACGGCGTGTTGCTGCTGGTGCACCTGAGTCTGTTTCACCGCATCAAGGTTGCAGGCCTTGGCGTGCTGGCTTTGCCGGTTGTGGCGTTGTGGCATTACTCGACACGCGGGGCAAGGGGAGCAAACCGAAGTTCTGTAAAGGGAACCGTTGAGGCAGCAAGTGGCGGTGTAACTCACGTCGGCTCTTCCGCGAAGCAACGCGGGGGTGTCAATATCGCGGTCGTAAACATCAACAAGGGCAAATACACGGAAACGTTTGTCCAGGGCTTGGTCTCCCGCCTCCGCTACAACGTCTACTATTTGTACGGCAGCGAACTGCCCCAGTATGACGACGAGGGGAGACACTTTCTTTCGGCCCAGCCCGGCCTGCAGTCGCTGGCGCCGTTCCTTGAAGTCGTGCTGGGCCTCGAAAAAGACCAGATGCTAAAGCACAGTATCGCCAGTTACCTGCAGGCGCGAAACATACGCCTGGTGCTGGCTGAGTTTGGTCCGGTCGGCAACGAGATGATGCCGGTCGCACGAGACGTGGGCATACCACTGGTTGTTTATTTTCACGGTTACGATGCCTTCCACCAGCAGACACTCCAGCAGTGCGCCCGGCAGTATGCCGGCCTGTTTCGCGACGCGGCGCGAATCATTGGCGTGTCGGAGAGGATGCTGGAGCAGTTGAAGGCACTGGGCGCGCCACCGGAAAAACTCGTTCATCTTCCTGCCTTCGTCAACCTGGAGCTCTTTCCTTACTCCGACCATGGGCGCGCCCCGCCGCGGTTTCTGGCCGTCGGGAGGTTTGCGGAGACAAAAAGTCCGCATCTGACGATCCTGGCGTTTCACAAAGTCGCGCAGGTCGTTCCGCAGGCAAGGCTGACAATGGTCGGAAAAGGGGGAGGCGGCGAACTGTTCGAGGCTTGCGTCATTCTGGTCAAAGCGCTCGGGCTGGAGGATCGGGTCGAGTTCAAGGGCGTCCTATCGCATGAACGGGTTGCCCTGGAGATGCAACATGCCCGTGCGTTCGTGCAACACTCCGTTACGACTCCGGAAAACAACGACATGGAAGGCAAGCCGGTGGCGGTGGCAGAGGCGATGGCGAGCGGACTTCCCGTGGTGTCAACGCGCCACTCAGGAATCGTCGAACTGGTTGAGGATGAGGTGACGGGGCTACTGGTCGATGAGTTCGACGTTGAGGCGATGGCGGCAGCCATGATCCGACTCGCTCAGGACGATGCTCTGGTCACACAGTTGGGGCGAGATGCAAGTGCGGCGATTCGTCAACATCCGCTGATACCGCATCACGTCGAGATTCTCGAGCGAATTATTGATGAGAGCATTGCGCGCGCATGACCGGAACGCCGGTCAACTCGCGCGCTCATGGTACTCGAACAAGCCGCCAAACTGGCGGCGCAACTCCTGAACGACCGTGGGCGCCTCGTGAATCACAACCCTGCGTCCGGCGCGCGCGAGGTGGGCGGCTAGCGCCAGCGGCTGGGACTCCTCCAGTATTTCCGTTCCGGGTTTGTAGGTCACGGAGTAAAAGGGAATGGATTCGTCCTCGCGATAGGTGCGGAGGTAGTGAGCCACCTGAAACGCGAGGTGGCGGCGGTTCATCTCATCGGTGACGTCGGCCTGGAGCAGATCGCAGTCGCGCAGTTTGGCGAACGAGTTCAGGGCGCGATTGTCGCGGGGAAAGCACGGCCCGCCGAAACCAAAACCGTATTGCAAGAATTTTGGGCCGATCCGTGTATCGGCGCCCAGAGCGCCGAGGATTCGCTCGGGCTGCGCGCCGACGGACATTGCCAGATCACCAATCGCATTGGCGAAGGCGATTTTCATGGTGAGGGCGCAATTCAAGGCGAGCTTCGCAATTTCGGCGCTCAGGCGCGACATGCGATGCACTGGGGGATTATTGCTGCACATCCGGTGAAAGATGCGCGTTAGACTTTCGCCCGCGAGGGAGTCCGCTTCGCCGATCAACACCTGATCGGGAGATTGCTGATCGCGAAGGATGCTTCCCTGGGCCACAAAGCCAGGACAATAGCTAAGGGCGAAGCCGTGGTCCAGGGCGGAGGGGGCTTGCGAGTCGCAGTAGCCGGGCATGGTGGTGCATACGAGCGCGACATCGACGCGTGGTCGGGGCAGGCCGAGCGAGAACAAGTCCGCCAGCACCTCGTTGACGCGGCGATGATCGTAGCCTCCACCTTCGGTCGTGGGTGTATCCACTGCGACAAATACGAGGCCGGGATCGTAGGAACGAACATCGCCGAGCTGATCAGAAGCACGAAGGGTGTGCGCGGTGCGCAGTGCGTCTTCGACCCCGGGTTCCGGTGTGCGCAATGTCTTTTCACTGACGCGTTGGACGTGCTCCCGGTTTCTATCGATGCCCAGCACACTGAAGCCAGCGCGGTCCAGATTCAAGGCCAGGCACAGGCCGATTCTCCCGATTCCGATTACGGCGATTCTCTTCACGATCAAGCACCGGAAGCGACGTCGAGGGCGACCGTGTGACCAGCGCCTCTCCACGCCGAGGGAAACGTGAGTTCTTCCAGTTCCACATCGGCGTAGCCCCAAGTGGGCGGGTTAAGGTTGAGCGGCTGCTTCCTTTTCAAGGCGCACATTGCAACCTCGAGCAGCAAGCCGTAGTCGAGGGCGGGCCGGTCGGCGAGGAATCTGAGCTTCTCCAACGGCGACAGCGCTTCCCAACCGTTGGCGTGGGCTGTGTGGTAGGTGCATGCCGCAGGCGGGAAAACACGCTGGCGGTAGCCGAGGGCTGTGGCGGCGATCAAGGCGAGGGAATCGACGTGCAGGGAATACAGATCGAGCTCGACGTACCCCTGTATGGCTTTCCAGGCCTCGCGTGACATCAAGGTGAAGTCGCCGCAGGCGAACAGATCGAGCTGGTGGTACAAGCGCTTCTCGCGGCTCCAAAACAACTTGGTGGCGAGAGCCATTTTGTCGAACAACCACTTCTTGGCCTCGCTCTTGCGCTGCAGGCCTACGAGTTCCAAATTGATGTTTTTGTAGCGGCAGTCTCGGCCCAGCCGCTGAATGACGTTGCGCTCACACCAGTGCAATTGGCGCGCCAAGTCCCAACGCGAGTCGATTCCGTCGGGCACATCGCGGCGATTCGCGCGGTAGTAGGTGTCGGGTTGGAGGTTCTTGTCGGCCAGCAAGCGGAACAGCGGCTCGGAGAACAGCAGGTCGACGTTGGTGCACAAGATGAAAGCGCCGCGGGCACGGCGAATGCCAACGTTCTTGGCAATCATTTGAAACAGCGGAATCTGCGAGGCGTGCCGATATCGGCGATGAATCGAGGCCGGAACCGTGATGTAGCGCAAGGTCAAACTGTCGCTGGCGGAGGGCCGGGGAAGGACTTCATGCAGGCGCGGCCGATCGGGGGGCGGATTCCACTCGACGAGAACGAGCTCGATGGGGAAGCCATGGCGACGCGATTGGTCGAGCAGGCCGGACACGAACAGGTGCATCCGCGTCAGGATGTCGCCGCCGTGATCGTCATTTCTTGAGGCAGCGACGATCGAAAGGTAGGGACGCTCCACGGTATGGGATGGGCTGCGCGCCATGAAGGGCGTGATTATAGTAGCTTTCGGGGACGGTCGCTATGCCCAGTCTGCCCTGCGAGCGAGTCCCGAGCCAGAAGGCGGACATTACGGAAACCAAGGCTCTCAAGCTGAGGGCGGAATTCCGTTCTTCTGGGGTGTCGGCTGCGGTTCTTGGATGTAGCGATCGTAACGCCTTTGCAGGAAGTACCGGTCGAGCCTCTCGTCGAGGCTGAATTCAGGCTTGGTGCACTTCAACTCAAAAAACTCGACGGGGAACACATATTCAGTCCAGTTCTCGATCCGCGCCAGTCCGGTCAGTTCCTGAAACTGATTGGAAATGGCCAGATCCTCGAACTCCTCGAGGTCGAAGTCGATGGTTTTTAGGAACGTAAGGATGAATCCTCTGCGACGGAGATCATCGAGGACGGCATTCAGGTCGCTAACGTCGTAGTGATACGCTTCGTTGATGCGGCGGATTTCGCGGTCGACCCGCGCACTATGCTCGGGACGTACAGGGATTCGGCGGAAGAGATCCTTGATGTACAGGGTGCCGCCCGGCTTCAGGACTTCCCAGCATTCGTCGATCAAGCGCGGCTTGGCCGCGGAGTGCCCGAACGACTCCAGGAAATAGACGATATCATAGGTTTGCGGCCGGAAATATTTCTGCAGGTGGTGATAGTCGCCCTGGATGATGCTGACTGTCTCCGACAGATTGGCGGTGTTGATCTTCTCCAGAGCTACGTCGCGTTGTCTCCGGGAAATGGTGATGCCGTCAACGTGGACGTGGGCGTACCGGGCAAAGTGGATGGCCGGAACGGCGATCCCGCAGCCAGCGTCCAACACTTTTTGGCCGGCCTGGAACCCGATGCTGCGCATCTGGTAGTTGAGCAGATCGATGATGTCTTTCGTGCGAAAAGCCTGGATCACCTCGCCATACACCTGCATGAAGTCGTCGTGGTGAGCGTCATAGAACTGCCCTACGCCGCGGGCGTGCGCCTCATCGTAGCTCTTTCCGGTTTTCGGCTGATCAGGGGCCGGGCCGTGGAGGCGTGCCAGCGCGGACAGTCGCAATCTGACCTCATTGCTGATGTTCCGCAGCGTATAAGTCTGCCAAAAGCTTCGGCTTTTCAGGTCTCTTCCCATGTTTGCCGAGCCGAATCCGGGTCGTCGACAGGAGCCCGGAGACCGTGGTTACGTGACTTGTTCTGTTTTTTCAGATGTCACTTGACGCGTGCCCGATGGCAGCATAGTATATGTCATCCCTTGGGCGCACGTGAGGTGGCAGCGATGCGCTTTTCCTGCTTAATTTGGCTCTTCGCGCAAATCGCCTTGATCAGTGCATGCAACCGTCAAGCCGGTCAGAGTGGAGGTGTGGAAGGAGATCGAATCAACCTCAGCCAGAACGTGACCACGGCGGGAAGGCCCGTTGATGTGGCGTTCAAGGATTTTGAGAAGAACTGGCGACGCTTCATCAGCACATCCCCGGAGGTCGCCGCGCCGGTGGTCGGAACGATCAAACGTGAACCATCCGTCCCTGAGCCGGTAATCTTTTCCGAATGCGTATTCTCACCTGACGCCAAGGGGTATGTGCCCCAGGTCACGATCAGCTGGAATGAGCCGGCTGCCCCGGTCGCAGAAATTCGCGGGAAAGCGCCGCAGGCGGCACCAGGCGAGGCAGCGAGGATGCGGTTCGACCTGGGCGTGCATTACAACGCGTTTAGCCGTAACTACTATTCGGCCATCCTGTCGACGAACAAGCTGCAGCGGTTTAGCCTGCCCTCGAACAGTGCGCTGGTGAGCAATCCGGAGGCAGTGGTACTGACGGGCCCTGGCTTGTTTCCGAAACTGATGGAGTTTACGACCCAGACGGTGCAGGACAGCAAAGCGAATCGGCGGCTCGAGAAGCAGACTATGGTCTTGCGCGATCTGAACCAGGGAATCTCCTACTCGATGCGGGTGAGCCGGCCGGCCGGAAACCAGTGGACGGCGGATCGACAGATGGTTTTTATGTCGCCAGTGTGTCCGACTTCATTCTGAAGGGAAGCGCAGTCATCCTTATGCCGACCCACAAAATGACGAACCCTCGTGCTGCGGAGCGGACGCTGCTACTGTGGCTGATCCTGGGGATTGCCGTCCCGGCTCTGGGTCAAACCACCTTTACCTGGTTTGATATCAATCCCTCCCAATCCAATGACGGCAACAACGGCGCCAGCGGTGGCCGCGTCAATCACGTGGGAGCAGCCAATGACTTCAGCCAGGTTTTTGCCGCCACTGAATGGGGCGGGCTCTATCAGAGTTTTGATATGGGCAACACCTGGGTGAAGGTGAACACCTTTACCGCCTCGGCTACTTGGGACGTCAAAGTCGACCCCAGCAACAACAAGACGGTGTACGCGACTTCGTTCTTCGACGGGCGCGTGAACGCGCAATCGGGCATCGGCGTGAGCAGGGACGGGGGCTTGACTTGGAATGCGGTCAATATTCCGGCATTGAACACGCTCAATTGCACGGTGGCGGCGCGGAGGACTCAGCCGTCGGGCTGGCAGATAGCCATCAATCCCAACACGCCGTCGACAGTCTTTGTGGGCACGAGTTGTGGTCTGGCTGTCTCCACGAACAGCGGGCAGAATTGGACTTTCGTCGATCCGTCTCCGGGCGACCCGGCGGAGCAAGTCTACGCGGTGGTGGCGCAGGACAAGCAGACGGTAGATGTGATCGGAGACAACGGACATTTCCGTTCGACGAACAACGGCGGCAGCTGGACGGCGGTGCCCGCCGCTCCAGGCCCCGTGGCCGGCAATAGCGGTCCGGGCAGCAGCATCGCCGCCTCGCCGCGAGAGAGCTATGTTTTGCTGGCGGCGGATACGAGCAGCAACATCTTTGAATCCGATGATGGCGGGGCTACCTGGCCAACATCCTTGACCCTGCCGCTCCTGCCCGGCGGCCAGAGCAACGTGCAGGGACGAATCCCTTTCATCAAGACGAATCAACTGTCGACCTCGAACCAATTCGATGTGTGGTATGGCGACATCAATCTCTTTAAGGCTGCCGCTACAACGCCGCGGGACCCCGCTCCCGGGGGGGCGCAGAGGACGCCGCAAAATAGTTGGACCAACATGCAGGGGAACGCGCATTGGGACGTCGGCGATGTGCTGTTCAACCCGAACTTCAAGGCGGGCGCATGCCCATCGATCTACACGGCCGACGGCGGAGTGTATAACAACACCGACCCTAACAATCCCAGTTGCCAAACGCCTAACTGGGTGCAGCCGACGATTACGCCGCACGCGACCTGGCTCTGGGGATTTGACGGTGTTCGCTTATCGCCTGGGGTGCACGCTCTGACCTACGGATTGCAGGATGACGGCGGATATGCCGCCACCAATGTCGCCGAAAGCCATAATCCTCCGCCCGCGAACTGGAACAACTACACCTGCTGTGACATCTTTCACAATACCGAGGGCGCTGGCAAGATACTGGGTGTGGAGGGCTTCTGCCCGACCTGCGCGCGGGGTTTCCAACTCTTCATCAGAGATCAGGACGGCTCCAACGCGAACCAGATTCCGAATTACCCGTCTGCCGCGCCGCTCAACGTGTTCAACAACGGACGAGAGAATGCTCCGTTCGGCGGCGCCGGATACGTTCTCAATCTCGGGGATGGGGTGTATTTCACGGGTAACGTACTGGATAATCCCATCGCCTGGACGTCGTTGAATGCTCCCGCGGCGGCGACGTCATCTACCGGGAATGTCAAGATCGCCAACTTCAACGGTGCGCCCAACGTTTTCTATCACACGGGAAATGGCGATCCTGAGTCTCAGGGCGTGATCTTCCGCGCGGCTCTGGTGCAGCCGACGGGCCCGGCCGGGAGCAATTGGATTTCATTGCCCCTTCCACCGAACATCGTCGCGGTTACGGCCTACGATGTGGATCCGACAGACGGCAATCATCTCATTGTCTCGGGAATCAATGGTGGCAGTAATCTGTTCGAAATCTGGGTCACGCAGGATTTCGGAGGAAAGTGGAATCGGCTGGGGAACCTCGAAAACCTCATGTTGGGAATTACGGCCACCGGCGCCGCCCCCGTTTATGTCAACCAGGCCAGTCAGGGACGGACGACGGGATTCCTCAGTTTCGGGACATATTGGCAACCTTCTTTGCTGAAGTTCGATCCCCTGGATTCGAACACGATCGTGGCGGGCTCGATCGATTCAGGCGCCTTCCTTTCTCTGAATAACGGCGCGACCTGGCAGGCGATCTCCAACAACATCAGCCCGACCTCTGCGGCCCCCAGCATCACGACTCCCATATTTGCCTATTTCAGCCCGGGGCGGTTTGCCGCAACCACGAACGCTTTTGATGTCTGGGTCGGCACGCGGGGGGCAGGAGTCAGGAAGGTTGTGCTCGAGACTCCGACCAATCCCTGAGGCCAGCGATTCAGCGGGCCAGCGGTGATCGTGGCAGGCTAATCCCTGTGGGTTCCGGGGTCACCGCCGTCCGTTTCGCCAAGGATGCCGAGCACCGGAAACGCGATGCCGATGCCAGCAGCCAAGCGCCAATCGGTGCTGCTTCCCGCTTTCGTCTTTCTTCTCGCCTGCCTGCAATTTCTCAACACGGTCTCCTACAGCTACGCCTGGGACGACAAGCTGGTCATCACTTCGAACGAATACACAATGAAGGGCGTTCGCGGGCTGCCTGACATCTTCACCAAACGGGTGAGCATTCCGTACAAGAGTGAGTATCGGCCGGTGCCGCAGGCGCTGTATGCCATCGAATATGATGTGTTCCACGGCAGTCCTCATGCGGGACACGTGTTCAACATCTTGTGGTACGCGCTTGCGTGCGTCATGGTGTTCATACTGGTGCGTTTTGCCTTCTTCCGGTTCAATGTGCTATTCGCGCTTCTTGTCGCGCTACTCTTTGTCGTTCATCCGCTGCACGTCGAGGTTGTCGCCAACATCAAGGGCCGCGATGAGGTTTTGGCCCTGTTCTTTGGCCTCTCTGCAGTCTTGCTGTTAGCGAAGGCGCTTGAGCAGTGGCGCTGGCCACTGTTGGTTGTGGGGCTGGTGTGTGTCGTGACGGCATGTCTATGCAAGAGCAATGCCGTTACGCTGCTGCCCATGGTTCCCCTGGTGGCCTGGTATCGAGCGGAAGATCTGCGGGTGGGACGACGCCTGGCGGTAGCCATCGGCGCCGTAGTTGTGTGCTGCCTGGCGCTGGTGCTCGTCATTCGGCATGTGCAGAGCACCGTCTCCCCGGATTTGGCATTGCACTTGAACTCCACCGTTTTGAACAACATTTTTTTGTGGTCAGCGCACACGAAAACGATCGTGCCTACGGCGCTGGTCATTATTGCCCGGTACGCCTTGTTGTTCTTGTATCCTCACCCACTGATTCACCTCTACGGCTATGACCAGGTTCCGTTGAACCGGTGGAGCGATGCCGTAACCTGGCTGGTGGTAGCTGGCCTGGTGGGGGTGGTGATCGCGGTTCTGGCCACCTGGAAGAGGAAGCTGCCTCTGGCTTTCGGAGTCTTGTGGTTTGCAATCACCTACTCGGCGTATTCCAACTTATTGTTTTTTGCTCCGGACACCATGGCGGACCGCTACATGTTCATACCCTCGGTGGGGCTGGCCATCCTGGCTGTTTACGGGGTGTACCGGGCGGCGTCACTCGACCTGAAAATGCCCGCCGTCGCAGGCGCCAGAGCGATAGCTGTTCTGATTCTGTTTACCATAGTGCTGGTAGCGTATTTTGCGAGAACCTGGGTTGGAAACCGGGACTGGGAGAACGATTCGACGCTGATCCACAATCGCATACGCTACATGGAACGCAACGCCGCGGCACAAGCCATTTACGGACATCAACTGGAGAAGGAAAGCTACGAACTCAGTTCTCCCCAACTGCGGTTGCAGCGAAAAGCGGCGGCCATGCACGCCTTTGCGCAGGCCATACAGATTTACCCGGATTTCCAGGGGGCTTGGATTGCAATCGGCAAGTTGTTTGCAGAGCGGGGGATTTACGACAAAGCTGAGCTGGCGTTTCTTAAGGCGCAAGGTCTCGAACCTCTCAGCGCCGACAGTTACTTTTGTTTGGGAACGTTGTACGTGACCGAGCAGGATCCCGATCTGGCCATTCCGTATCTCGAAAAGGCGGTTCTGCTGGATCCGAGCATGGAAGAAGCCTATGTGATGTTGGGCAGGGCCTACCTGCGGGCCAACAACATAGAGAACCTGGGCGCCATGACCGCAACAGCGCGGAAGTGGTTCCCCAACAACATCGATCTCGAGGCCCTGCAAGCAACGTACTTCTTTCGCGGGCACGATTACGCAAAGGCGTTCGCGCTAGCCCGGAAAGTTATGGTGAAGGATCCGCGCAATACGTTGGCCCTGGCTGTGCTTTCGGCGCCAGCTGCCCAGACGTTCTCAGGTCAGACTTCACCCCGCTAGTGCAACGGTTTCGTGCACGCGCGTGCAGCCGGCTCGGGTAAACCAGTGTGCGGAAGACTCGTGTCTGCCTTAAGTGCCCGGGCCATGGTAAGTTAAATCGCCTCGTGCGCCAGAGGTGGGGATCGCCGCAGGTACCGCAGCGCGGCGCTTTCGTCGTGAAGTCGCCTGCAGACTGGCTGAGGTGCCGCAGAGATGAGTGAGAGAGTTCATATCGGTCACCTCATCAACCCGGTTCGCGTTCCTGTGGCTGAAGAGCTGGTGCACACCCAACCTCTGACCTTCGAATCGATGCGGCGCGCTGCGGCGCAGGCAGAGGCCGTGGCGCAGGTCGATCTGCTCACGGCACAGTATCCCGAGGACCATGAGGTGATTCCGCAGTTCTTCCGGAGGACCCCCGACCTGGAGCGGTCGGTCGCCGATCTGCATCACTTTACGGTCCGCCGGAAACTGCCGCTGATCGCGGATTTGGTGGCACGGCTGTATCACGGGTCCAGTGCGCCGTATCTCATTTACACCAACGTCGATATCATCCTGCATCCGTCCTTCTATGTGGAGGTGGCGGCGCGAATCCGGTCGGGGCTGGATGCTTTTATCATCAACCGCCGCCGCGTCCCGGCTCATTACCGCTCGGTAGAGGACTTGCCGGAGATCTGCCAGTTGCGGGGAGCCCGGCATCCGGGGTTCGATTGCTTTGTCTTCCATCGCTCGTTGTACCCCAAGTTTCGTATGGGGTATGTTTGTGTGGGCATTCCTTTCATCGAGATGATCTTCTCGCAGAATCTTTTTTGTCATGCGCGCCGGTGCGTGCTGTTCGATCGCGACTATCTGACTTTTCACGTGGGGATGGAAATCTTCAAGAAGCGTGATCCAGAGTACCTGCACTTCAACAAAGCCGAATTTTGGCGAACGATCCGCACGATGTTTCCGGACATGGACAGCCGTAAGTTTCCCTGGGGCGAACGCAACGTCGTATACCGCATGCTGCGCTGGGGATTGCATCCCGCGATTCCCATCCGACTGGCGTTTGTGCTGGAACCGAGACGCTGGGGGATAGGGCAGCCCGTTCGTACTGCCAACTAGCGGGTCCTTCGGTTTCTGCCTCTCGACCCACCTGCCCGTCCTCTAGCGGCGGCCCTTCGGTGCGCCCCTTGCCTTTCCGATTGGCGCGTTTTCCCTTGTTGACGCGCACAACCTTCTGCGCGACTTGTTTCAAGGCTGCAAATTTCTCCTAGCTGCTTAAAATCCTGAACAGAAAGGATTAATCTTCAAAACCGGCGGGCGTTATTTCTTGGCCGACTCGCACAGGCTTCCCCGCATTCATGAACTCGGCCAGTTGGAGTAGGGAAGTCGCAACCGCTTGGGCCGGATAGAATTCTATTCTCATACGGGGGCGCTACGAAGAAGACACCATCGTAAGATGTTGCAAATAAATAAGTTAGCAGCCGGACCTGTAAGCCGAATTCTGTCCGCCTTGCGGCGGGACGGCCATTCCTCTGGGCCGCGCATCGCTGCGCGGCTCTAGCGACCTACCCGGAGGTTGTGGCGCATCGGGCCGACACGCGTCCGGCCGAAGCCGGGCTCCCTCCCTATTTGGTCTTGCTCCGTGTGGGGTTTGCCCTGCCCGCGGCATTACTGCCGCGGCGGTGCGCTCTTACCGCACCTTTTCACCCTTACCCCGCCGATGTCCACTCACTCGTTCACCATGAACCGTTTGGGTAAGCAGGCATCGGCGGGGCGGTATGTTTTCTGTGGCACTTTCCGTCACGCTGGCCTTGAAGCCAGGCGCCCGGACGTTATCCGGCACACTGCCCTGCGGAGTTCGGACTTTCCTCTCCCGCATCTTGCGACGCAAGAGCGACCGTCCGGTCCGGCTGCCTACAGAGCCATTATATATCTCCGACACATATCTCCGACCCGGACGCGCCGTGGCACAGACATAACGCGTTCGCGCTGTTCCAGCGCTCGCAGCCTAGTTTCTTCGACCTCTGCTAAACTCCAGTTCAGGGCCTGATTCCTACCGCCGCGGCTGACAATCATGCTGAACCGTTCCATGAAGATGCAGCTCACCGAGGGTTCGCGCGTCGCCCTGCGCTCGCTGGCGGCCAACAAACTGCGCTCGATTCTCACCTTGATCGGCGTCGTTCTCGGTGTCGCGGCCGTGATTTTCGTTGTGACTCTGGTCAAAGGCATCAATCGATACTTTGCCGAAAAAGTTTTCAATCTCGGCGCCGACGTCTTCATTATCAGCAAGATTTCACCGGTCGTGACCAACATCGACCAGCTCATTGAGGGACAGAAGCGGAAAGATCTGACCATGGACGACTTCGCCTCCGTCAAGGAGACCTGCCGGCGGTGTACCCTGGTCGGCGCTTCGGCCTCGAATATGGCGGGCAAAATCAAGTACGAAGAACAGTCCAGTAGTGATACCTGGATTCGCGGCATGACTCCGGAGATGACCGCCATCTACGACATTGATCTGGCGGAAGGGCGCATGCTCAACCAAAACGATATCGACAACCGCTCGGGCGTGGTTGTGATTGGCATGGATATCGTCGAAAACCTCATGCCGGGCGTAGATCCGGTGGGCAAGGAAATCCGCGTCGAGGGCATTCCTTATCAGGTGATCGGTGTGGCCAAGCGCCAGGGCAAGACGCTGGGAATGAGCCGTGATAACTTTGTCGGCATTCCCATCACCGCGTTCCTGAAACAGTTTGGGTCGCATACGAGCATTCGCATTTCCGGCAAGGCCGACGGTATCGGCACCCGGCTTGACGCAGCGATTGATGAAGCGCGCGTGGTACTCAGGTCGCGCCGTCATGATCGACCGGGAGACGATGATAGTTTCGCTACCGAGACAAATGCCAGCCTGGTCGGACTTTGGTCGAGCATCAGCGGAACGTTTTTTTTGGCTATGATCGGTATCGCGGCGGTTTCGCTCGTGGTGGGTGGCATCGTAATCATGAACATCATGCTGGTCTCGGTGACGGAACGCACGCGCGAGATCGGCATCCGCAAAGCCATGGGCGCCAGGCGCAACGATGTGCTGCTGCAATTTCTCATCGAATCATCCCTGCTGGCTTTGATCGGCGGCGCCATCGGTGTCCTGCTCGGTGTGGGCGGCGCCAAGCTCGTAACCTGGGGGATTGGAATTCCATCATCGATCGAGGTCTGGACCATTGCCCTCGGCCTGACGGTAGCCACGAGTGTCGGTCTGTTCTTCGGTGTTTACCCGGCGCGGCGCGCTGCCATGCTCGATCCTATTGCCGCCCTGCGCCACGAGATGTGAGCGGATCTTTCGCATGCAGACAGGCAAAATCAACGAAATCGTGCAGATGGCAATGGACACCATTCGCACCAACAAACTGCGCTCGGCCCTGACCGTTCTCGGCATTGTTGTCGGTGTTTCGGTTGTGATCGGTATCTCTTCGATCGTGCGCGGCCTCAACGACAACATGAATGTCATGGTCACCAGCCTGGGCTCGGACCTGATTTTCGCGTTTCACATGGACCCCTTCGTCTTCGGACGCCCCTCCGAGGAAATTCGCAAGCGGCGGGAACTGACCTACGAAGATGCCATGGCCATGAAAGATCTGCCGCACGTGAAAGCCGTCACCGCCGGGATCCGCTTTGCCCACCCCGAGTTCGGTTCCGGCACCTATGTCGTGAAATATGGAGATCGGAAGGCGAAGGGAACCCTTCTCGAAGGCGATACGGCCTCGTGGAAGGACGTGTACGATCTCGGCTTGGCGGAAGGGCGCTGGTTCAGCGACATCGATGATGAACGGCGCGCGTCGGTCATCATTCTGGGAAGTGAAACCAAGGATGAGTTGTTCCCCGGCGAAGAAGCCCTGGGCAAGGAAATCAATATTGAGGGCCAGTTGTATGAAGTGATCGGCGTCGCCGAGCAGCGCAAGGCGATCTTCGGCGGGGGCAAGAATCCCGACGACAATATCGTCATCTTTCCTTTGAAGTCGCTGCTCAAGATCCATCCGGAAATAAAGCAGCATTGGATCACCGTCAAAGCGACCTCCCACGAGGCGATGCCGCTCGCGCAGGACGAAATGCGTGACCTGTTGCGCCGGCGCCGCCACGTCGCGCCCAGTCAGCCCGATAACTTCGCCGTTTTCACCACCGACTCGCTTTCCGATTTCTGGAACGACCTCACCAAGTACATCTTCATCTTCATGGTCGCAGTCTCGAGCGTCGGACTGCTCGTCGGCGGCGTGGGCGTGATGAATATCATGCTCGTATCGGTGACGGAGAGAACTCGTGAAATTGGCGTGCGCAAGGCGATCGGTGCCCGCCGCACCGATATCCTTCTGCAGTTCACCCTGGAAGCGGTTACCCTGACCGCGCTGGGCGGAATCATCGGAGTGCTCATTGGAGGATTGTTTACCGGCGCCATCGCTTTGGCGTTCTCGTCGCTGCCTGCTCGCATGTCATGGTTCTGGACGATCTTCGGTCTGATTTCTGCGGCCGCCGAGGGGTTAGTGTTTGGCATTTATCCGGCATGGAAAGCCGCCAACCTCGATCCCATCGAGGCGCTGCGCTACGAGTAGGCGGGTTTTGTCGCGGGCCAAGAAGCACTACCACGAAGGGCTCGAAGTTCACGAAGGTTGGGCAGCAAGAATTCCTTCGTGCACCTTCGTGACCTTTGTGGTTCAGGTTTTACAACGTCGTGCTGATAATTCTGTTACTTGAATCGCACCCGCGCTCCCGTTTGCTAACCTAGTACCTTGCTTACCATCAACACCCTGGTGCGCTGGCTCGAAGCCCTGCTGGTGATTCTTTCCCTCTGCGGCAGCGGCTATTATGTGCTTTGCATCTGGAGCGGGCTGCGATTTCTGCGCCGCAAGTTGGCTCAGGTCTGCAATTTCACTCCACCGATTTCGATTCTCAAGCCGTTGCGCGGTATGGACCCGGATATCGACGTTGCCCTGCGCAGCCATTGTCAGCAAGATTATCCCGACTACGAAATCATTTTCGGCGTCAGCGACCCGGACGATCCTGCAATTGCGGAAGTGGAACGGCTAACCGAAGAGTATCCCAGCCATCCCATCAAACTGGTTGTCTGCGACCGCGTTCTGGGCGGCAACATGAAAATGAGCACCCTGGCACAGATGTTGCCCTATGCCCGCTATGAGCACCTGCTGGTGAATGACAGCGATATCCGAGTGGAACCCGACTATCTGCGCCGCATCGTCGCCCCACTCGCTGATCCTCACTCCGGCCTGGTGACAACTCTCTACCGCGGCATTCCAGACGATACGCTGCCTTCGCGGCTGGAAGCCCTGGGCATTAGTACGGACTTCTGCGGCGGTGTGCTCTCGGCCATCGAGTTGGAGGGCGGTCCGCACTTCGGCTTGGGCTCGACTTTGATGTTCCGGCGCAAGAACCTGCAGGAAATCGGCGGTTTTGAAGCGCTGCTCAACTACCTTGCGGATGACTTCGAACTCGGCAAGCGCATCTCGGCGCTCGGACTGCGCAACTCCCTCTCTGATGTGGTTGTCGAGACGCACATTCATGCTTATTCCTGGCGCGACTTCTTCGATCACCAGCTGCGCTGGGCACGCAGCGTGCGCGACTCTCGCAGCTGGGGCTATGTGGGAGTGGGCTTGACGTTCGGCTTGCCGTGGGCCTTGCTCCTGCTGGCGATGGCGCGTGCGGCAGTATGGGTGTGGCCGATATTCGCGTCGGTACTTTTTCTCCGTTTCCTGTTAGCGGTGGTCGTGGGCGCAAACGTCGCCGGCGATCGTCGCGTGCTGCCCTGGCTGTGGGCTGTCCCCTTGCGTGACCTGTGCGCACTGGTTGTGTGGATGGCGGGCTTTGCTGGGCACACCGTGGTGTGGCGTGGGCAACGCTTTCTGCTCAAGGATGGAAGACTGACACCGCTGGCGCGCAAGCCTGGCTAAGCCGACGCTCCGCTCGCTTGCTCAGTTCCGCGCGGCTGATCCAGCAGGGTGCGAACCTTGAGCGCCAGATCCGCCAGGATGAAGGGTTTCTGCAGGAAGCCCTGGACCAGGTCGACGTGGCCGTGTTGCAGCACCACTTTCTCCGCATGGCCTGACATGAAGAGCACCTTGATTCCCGGCCGGCTGTCTTTCAGATACTGCGCCAGCGCGCATCCGCTCATCTGCGGCAGCACAATGTCGGTGATCAGCATGTCGATATGTCCACGGTGCACCTGGTCGAGTTCGATGGCAGCCGGTCCATCGCCCGCGGGCAGTACTTTGTAGCCGCAGCGCACCAGAAATTGCTGCACGACATCGCGTACTGCTTCCTCGTCCTCAACCAGGAGGATGGTTTCGTTTCCCCGCAGCCGGCTGTCGTTGTGCGGGGTGACCTCAGCACACAGTTTGCCGGCTTGTGCGCGGGGCAGAAAGATGTCGAAGCGCGTGCCAACGCCCAACTGACTGGTCGGCCAGATATAGCCGCTGTGTTGCTGCACAATGGCGTACACCGATGCCAACCCCAGGCCTGTGCCTTTCCCCATTTCCTTGGTAGTGAAGAAGGGTTCGAAAATTCGCGGCAACAAGTCGGCAGGAATGCCGTGCCCACTATCGCTGACCGTGAGCAGTACGTAGTCCCCCGACTGCATAACCGGATGATCGGACCCGAGCGTAACGTTGGACGCCTCGAGTGTCAGCCGCCCGCCCAGCGGCATGGCGTCGCGCGCATTGGAAGCCAGATTCATCAGCACCTGCTCCAGCTGGGTGGGATCGGCAAACACATTCCACAATTGGGCGGACGGTCTCACGTCGAGGTGAACGTCTTCGCCCACGAGGCGCGGCAGGAGTTTGGCGGCATCTGCCAACAAGTGTTCTAGGTCAAGAACCCTGCGCGCCTGCACCTGCTTGCGGCCAAAGGCCAGGAGCTGACGCGTCAGCTCGGTCGCTCGCCTGCCCGCATTCAGGATTTCCTGCGCTTGTGCCCGCTTCACGTCCTCCGCCAGCGACTCGGCCAGCAGGTCGGCGTAGCTGCAGATGATCATCAGGAGATTATTGAAATCATGCGCAATGCCGCCCGCCAGCTGTCCGATCGCTTCCATCTTCTGGACTTGCGTGAGCTGCTGCTGCAGGCGGTAACGCTCGGTAATATCCAGCAGCGTGCCCTCTACGACCGGAGTGCCGCCCTCTTCGGTGGTGCGGAGCAGGAAATTCGCCAGCACGTAAACCGGTTCTCCGTTCTTGCGTTTGCCCTTGATCTCCACCCCTGCCACCTGTCCCTCGCGACGCAAACGCTCCAGCAGGTTCCAACGGTCTTCCGGGTCGGCGTACAACTGCCACGCTTCCACCCCCTTCAATTCTTCGATGGAACCATAGCCGTACATCCGTACCGTCGCCGGATTGGCCTCCAGAATCTTGCCGTCCGGCGTGCTCCAGAAGCCGCCCGCGAGACTGTTGGCAAAGAAGGAATGATAGCGGGAGTCAGCCGGGTGCTCCGGCGGAACATCCATCGATAGACGGTCCTCGGTGTGCGGCTGTTTTGCCAGGCAGACGATGAAGGACAGCAGATCCACTTCCTGCTCGTGCGGTTCGTTGTCCAAGGGACAAGCGCTGCCCTCGGCCGCCAACAGCAAAAACTGGTTCTGGTCGGTGTAGCGGTAGGTGACGATGGGTACCGCTACCAGCGCGGCTCGCGCCAACTCGCGAGAAGCGCACAGCACCAGATCAAAGGCGCCAACTTCGCCTGCATTCTGAGCCGTTACGATTTCGTGCGCGATTCCGTCTAAGGCGGTCGCCAATTCCCGGATCAGCCGTTGCGCAGTTTCTTCACGGCGTTCCAGCAGAAGAATCCGGAATGGCTGTGCCGAACCCATGTCGCCTTTCCACCCTGCCAGGCGCCAGCCGGGCACGGTGCCAACATGCAAGTTATCGGCACATCGACGCCAAACTTCACTGCGATCAAGAGGGAAGGAGTGTCAGACGTTCATTGGGCAGGAAGGCGACACACTGCAGGAATGCCGCGGTGGTGAAGAGAAACGGGGATTGGTTAACGCTGCAGTCTCAGCAGTTCCTGTTCTTCCGCCGTCACGTGCGCCCAAATGTCGCGCGAGAAGGCCTTGCCCTCGGTAATCAACTGCTGAATCGCCTCCCGCGCATCCACATCGCCATCGAATTCCCGTACGATCCCGGAAATACGCTCCAGGGCAGCGCACAGGTCGTCATGTTGACGCTGCATCTCCTTGGCGAACGCCTTGGCGGCGGGATCACGCTTGGCCAACTCGGGGAACAAGGTTTTGTCTTCAAAGCGCATGTGTCCAGGCAAAGTCCGCGCCAGGTGGCGCGCCAGACGGCAGGCTTCGCTCACGCAAGCCAGGCTGGGCTCGCTCGCGGCCCGATCCTTCAGGTCTTCCAATGCCTTCTCGAAATGCCGCACTTCGGCGTAGAGAGATTGGTGGTCGTGCCGGATCAAATGAACGTCTTCAGGCAGTAAAGTCGCTGGCTTCGCCATGGTGCACCTCACCGACGCCTTCCATGGTCTCGTTTTCGCAAACTTCACTCAGTGAGATGGGTCACTTTGGCCTGTGAGATCGATCACGAGGCGCCGGCTGCCACGGCGCTGGCGGCGCAAAAACCCGCGTCTTTTGCGTGAAATGGCTGCTTTCTGAAAAGGGCCGCGATGGGTGCCTTCGCCTGCGTCCGGCCTTAAGTATTTGAAAACACCACACTAGGTCGAGGTCCCGCAGAAGTCGCCATTTTGGCACTCCAGGTGCCCTCCGCCTGAGTGCATACGTGTGGGTTTGCACGTCAGCACGTCCCAGGAAAACATTTCTATGACGAATCTCGACAATAAGAACTCCCCCCGAGAAGTCTGGACCAGCGCCCAGGTTTACACTTTGGCCACCGTGTGCCTGGTGATTGGTCTGGCCAGCGGTTGGCTGGTGCGCGGCTCGCAAACCCAGGGCACGGCTCCTCAGGTGAACCTCGCGATTCCGCCGGCACTCAGCGCTCAACCCGCCACCGGCGCGGCGCAGCCCGAGCAACAGGCGGTTGAACCGCAGGCCGCACCCCTGCTCGCCCAGTTGCTAAAGGATCCCCAGAATGCGGAATTGCTGACGGCCGTCGCCAACGCCTACTACGATGGCGGCGCCTACTCCAAAGCGATCGAATACTACCAACGCTCCCTGCGTGCTCTGCCTGCCAACCTCAATGTCCGCACCGATATGGCGACCGCGTACTGGTACACGGGGGATGCCGACACCGCGATCGCCGAATATGAAAAGGCGCTGTCTTACGAACCGGGCCTGCCGAACGCCCTTTTCAACATGGGGGTCGTGAAGTGGCGGGGCAAGATGGACATTCCCGGAGCTCTCGCCGCCTGGCAGAAACTGCTCGATGCCAACCCCAACTACGAACAGCACAGGAAAGTGCTGGAGCTGATGGCTGAGGTCAAGAAGCAGGGCAACGTCAAGGCCGTAGCGTCCGGCGGATCCACTCGCCCATAAGAACACCCGCCTACATCTTCCCGTAGCACTACTCGCCAAACCGCCGCCTCGGTTTGCGCCGCGGGCTTACGGCGTGAGATAGTACCGCGTTCTGCTAATTCCATCCTTTTCTAAGAAGCACACGACAGAGATGCGATGATTCGACTGATACCGCGAGAAGTGAAGTTCTTCGACATGTTTGCCGAGCTTTCCGGCACGCTGACGGAAGGCGCAAAGCTGTTGCGCGAAACCCTGGAGAATCCCCATGACCTGGACCTGCGCGCCGAGCAGATCCAGGCGGTGGAGCACCAGGGCGATAAGATCACTCACGCCATCATCAGCAAGCTGAACCAGACCTTCATCACGCCCTTCGATCGCGAAGACATTCACCGTCTGACATCGTCCCTGGACGACGTTCTCGATTTCGTGAATGCCGCTGCCGTCCGCCTGGTGATGTACAAGATCACGCAACCACCCCCGGAGGCTGCCGAACTGGCTGGTCTCATCGTGCTCCAGACCGAAGAATTGGCCAAGGGCGTGTCGCACCTCGAAAAGAACGGCGCTGTCATGAAGCACTGCGACGAGATCAACCGGCTGGAGGACGTGGCCGACCACGTATCCCGTAAAGCCATTGCCGACCTCTTCGAGCGCGAGAAGGATCCCATCCAGCTCATCAAAGTCAAGGAGCTGTACGAAGTGCTGGAATACGCCACCGACAAGGCTGAAGACGCTGCCAACGTCCTCGAAGCCATCGTTCTGAAGAGCACCTAGCTGTGCCAGCAAGAAAATTCCCGGAGGACCTTACGCGCCAGTGAGACCCGACGTCATCCTTGTCCTGATCACCGTTCTGATCGCCCTCATCTTTGACTTCATGAACGGATTTCACGACTCGGCCAACAGCATTGCGACCGTCGTCTCTACCCGGGTGCTCTCGCCACGCTTGGCGGTCCTGTGGGCGGCTACTTTCAACTTTCTTGCAGCTTTCATTCTGGGAACAGCTGTCGCCAAGACCATCGGCAAGGGCATGATCCATCTCGATCATGTCAACCAGTACGTGGTCATGGCCGGGCTGTTCGGCGCCATTGTATGGGACGTGCTCACCTGGTGGTGGGGCTTGCCCACGTCTTCATCGCATGCTTTGATCGGTGCCTATGGCGGCGCAGCCATGATGCACGCCGCTGTCCGCACCGGCATCAGCACGGCTTTCTCCGTCATCATTCCCGAGGGTTGGTACAAGACTCTGATCTTCATCGTCGTTGCACCTGTCCTGGGGATGACGCTGGCCCTGTTGTTGATGATCGCCGTCTACTGGATTCTTCAACACAAGCGCCCCGAGCAGGTGGACAAGTGGTTTCGCAAGCTGCAGTTGCTCTCCGCCGCTGCTTATAGCCTGGGCCACGGCGGCAACGACGCCCAGAAGACCATGGGCATCATCGCCGGCGCGCTTTACACCGCCGGCATCATGACCAAGTCCGACATGATGGGGAATTGGGGCGGCCTGCGCTGGCCCATCATTCTCTCCGCCCACGCCGCCATCGCCCTGGGAACCTACTTCGGCGGCTGGCGCATCGTGCACACCATGGGACAAAAGATCACCAAGCTGAAGCCTGTGGGCGGCTTCTGCGCCGAAACTGCGGGCGCCATCACCCTGTTCGGCACCGCGCTGGCCGGAATCCCCGTGAGCACGACGCACACCATCACCGGCGCCATCGTCGGTGTCGGCGCCGTCAATCGCCTGTCGGCCGTGCGCTGGGGCGTCGCCGGCAGAATCGTCTGGGCCTGGGTCCTCACCATCCCCGCCTCCGCCATCATCGCCAGCATCACCTACCTCATCCTTCGCTACTTCAACGTCGAAGCCTGATTTCTCTTGTGTGGCGCGGGCACTCTTGCCCGCGGCCTTTGACTTCGCTTATACGGGTGGGCGACTCGTCCGCCCAAAACCGGCAGCGAGCAGCCATCTCAGCGCGGCGCGGCCACTCCCTTGTATTAGAATCCCTTCGCATGGGCGCTTGCAGCCTGCAACGCCAAGCCCACTTCGGAGCCCATCGTGGAAGGCATCGCTGTCCTTGTTGTGCTGGCAGTCTGCGGTGTGACCGTCGTCCTGCCCATCTGGCTGATCGTCGCCGTGCTCGATCTTCGCCGTCGCGCTACCGCCGACCATCAGGAGAACACGCAGCACTGGAGCGACGTCACCGCGCGCCTCTTCCGTCTGGAAGAACAGATCAAAGAACTGAAACGCGGAGCGCCGTCCCCCGCCCCATCGCCTTCACCTGAGACCGAAGCCGCCGAAATTGCAGCCGCTGAGATTCCGCCTCCTAATCCCGTTTCGGAGGTTCCCGCCCGACCGGCTGCTGTTGAGCCGCCCCTCGTTCCTCCACAGGTCCGTCCGCCGACTCGCGCGCCGGAAGCGCCCAAGGCCGCACCACCGCCGCCGTCCATTCCAGCCATTCCGGCTCCGCCTCCCAAACCGGTCGCGCCTCCTGTGGTGCAGGCGCGCATTACTCCGCCCGTTGCCGTCCCATATACGAAAGCAGCGCCGCGCGAAGAGCATCCCGCTTCCGGCATCGATCTCGAAGAGATGCTCGGCACACGCTGGCTGATCAAGATCGGTATCGGTCTGATCGTCCTCGGCCTGGCCTTCTTCCTTGCGTTCGAGCTCCAAAAGCTCGGGCCTGCAGGCAAAGTGCTGCTGGGCGTTGGCCTGAGCGCAGTCATGATCGCCGCTGGCGTGCGCTATGAGTCGAACGAGCGCTACCGCATCCTCGCCCGGGCCAGCGCAGCTGGCGGATGGGCGCTTCTGTTCTTCGTCAGCTACGCCGTCTACCACGTCCCGGCCGCGCGCATCATCGATTCGCGCGAACTCGACTTCCTGCTCATGCTCGTGGTCGCCGGCGCTATTGTCTGGTACAGCCTGCGCTACAAATCGCAGACCACCACCGCGCTCGCGTTCGTCCTGACCTACCTCACCGTCGGCATCCATCATGCCTCGGTCTACAGCCTGGGCGCCGACGTGATCATGGTTCTGACCGTAGTCGCGCTCGCCCTGCGCATGAACTGGTTCGCGCTCGAAGTCTTCGGCATTCTGGCGACTTACTTCAATCACTTCCTCTGGGTCTCGCCGCGCATCGAAGCCATGGGGCCGGTGCACTTCGAATTCCCCGAGTTCCGCACCAGTGTCGCTCTGCTCGCCTTCTACTGGTTCGTATTCCGGCTTTCCTACATCTTTCGCCACATCGCCAACGAGAATGACGAACGGCTCTCTACCGCCTCGGCGCTGCTCAATGGAACCCTCCTGCTGGCCCTGCTCCGCTATCAATCGATTCATCCCGAGTGGGCCTTCTGGGCGCTGCTCGTGCTTGGCAGCGTCGAACTCGTCCTGGCTGCGCTCGCGGCGCGCCGCCGCCGCACCGCCTTCGTCGTTCTCGCCACCTTGGGATCGGCGCTGCTGATAGCCGCCCCATTCTTCCGCTATTCGGGTTCTGACCTCTCGCTCCTGTGGCTCGTTGCCGCTGAAACCTTCTTCCTCGCCGGCGTGTTCACTCGCGAAATCGTCTTTCGCCGCATGGGCATGCTCACCATGATCCTGGTCAGCCTATACATGGTGCTCGTCACCGGCGCTCCTTTCGTGGAGTCCCGCCTCTCCGCTAATCCTCTTGAACCCGACATTGCCACCGCGATCCTGTTCGCTGCCGCTGCGCTGCTCTTCTACTTCAATTCGCATGGGGTGCGGCAGCGCTGGAAAGAACTCTTCTCGCATGAATTCGACGCCGCGGTGATTGCGGGCGTCACCTACCTCGGCGGCGTCCTGGCGCTGCTGGCCGTCTGGTTTGCTTTCCCAGACATGTGGACCGCGGTCGGCTGGGCCGCCCTGGCGCTCCTGCTCGACGTTGCCGCCGAGCGCTGGCAGCAACCTGCTCTCGCCATTCAGGGGAATCTCGTCGCCGTCGCTGCCGTCCTGCGCCTGGTGACGCTCAACATCTTCTCGCACCAGCAATGGAACGGTTTCAGCTTCCGCGTCATCACCGTCATCGCCACCGCGGTCCTTCTATATGTAGCTTCGCTTTACGCCGGCGCCGCGCTGGAAAATGTGGATCGGCCAGGGTCGTCCGTGCTGGCGGCAGGCCACACCTGGGCTGCTTCCATCATTCTCGCGATTCTGGCGCTCTACGAACTCGCCCCGCTCAATGTTGCCGTTGCCTGGATGCTGGGCGGCCTCGTGCTGCTCGAAGTTGGACTGCAACCCAAGGTCGGCTTCGTACGCCGGCAGGGCTACACCGCGCTGGCCGCCGCCTTCGTTCGCGTCTTTCTCGTGAATCTTTATGCCCACGCCGTGCCGGGGCAACTGAGCACGCGCCTCACCACGGTGCTGCCGCTGGTTGCCGCGTTCTTCTACACCGACTGGCGTCTGCGACGTGCTTCCGCGTCCGATGCCAAGTCGCTGTTGCGCCAGGCGGGAACGTTCTTCACCTGGCTCGGCACCATCACGCTCGCCGCGCTTCTGTATTTCGAAATCCGGGAGCCCTGGGTCGCCGCGTCGTGGGCCGCTCTCGCGCTCGGCTTGATGCTCCTGGCGCAGTATCTGAAGCGTGGGGATTACCTGTACCAGGCCTTCCTCATGGCCTTCGCCGTCGCCTTCCGTGTAGTGACCTACAACTTCTCCCAGCCCGACCTCGCCGCCGGCGTCCTCTTCACTTCGCAGACCTTCTACGTCGGCCTCGCCATCACGCTTCTGGCGGCTTCGCTCTATCCCGCATTTGCTATGCGCCGTTCTGGCGCAGCCGTAAGAATCGACTTCCCGCCCGCCCGCCGCCCCGAGCAGGTTTTCTTCTTCGTCGCCTTCGCTCTTCTCACCGCGCTCATCGCACTCGAATCCACCCGCGGACAACTCACTCTCACTTGGGGCGCGGAAGGCGTCGCCGTGTTTCTGTTCGCGCTGGTTGCCGGCGAGCGCAGCTTCCGCCTCTCGGGATTAGGACTGCTGCTCGTTTGTGTCGCGAAGATTCTGTTCCTCGACGTCTGGGGGCTCGAGTCTCAGGTCCGCTACATCACGTTGATCGGTCTCGGTGGCGCGCTGGTGCTGGTGTCGTACCTCTACACCCGCTATAAGGAGAAGTTCCGCCAATACCTCTAGACAGTGCTGCGGCTCCCCGGCGTTTTGCCATGTCGTTGCGGAGGCCTTGGTGTGATGAACATCACAACCGTATGTGATCCGGACTGCTGTCGCTACGCGCCGTTAGCCGCTAGCCTTAATATGACATGGATGGCTGAGCGCGCTTCGCTCCTACGGTCTTCTCATAGGCTGGCGACGCAATAAGGTTCCAGGAGTTAGAGATTATGGCAAGTGAAACGGCCCCACAGCAACCGCCCGCGGGCGGTTGGCAGGCAAAGCAGGTCTATGTAATGGCCGGGATTTGCGTCGTCATCGGCCTGGCAATCGGTTACTTCATACGTGGCTCTCAATCGCCCGCTGCCGTGCCCGCGCAGGCAGCGAATACGGCCCATCCGGGTATCCCGGGCGCCGGCTTTCACAGCCAGATGCCAACTCTTGAGCAGATGAAGCACATGGCGGATGTGCAGGCTGCTCCGCTGTTGGAAAAAGTGAAGAGCGACCCGGCCAACTCCCAACTCCTGTTCCAGGTCGGAAACATCTACAACGGCACGCACCAGTTCAAGGATGCCATCACCTATTACGACAAGGCGCTGAAAATCGATCCCAAGAACGTTCCCATCCGCACCGAGATGGCTTCCTGCATGTACTACACCGGTGATGTCGATGGGGCGATTGACCAGTTGCAGCAGGGCTTGCATTATGAGCCCAAAGACGCGAATTCTCTGTTCAATCTAGGCATGATGAAGTGGCAAGGAAAAAAAGATCTACACGGCGCCCTCGCTGCCTGGCAGGAGCTCTTGAAAACGAACCCCCAGCTTAGCGCCGACCGTAAAGCTCAGGTGCAAAAGCTGATTGCCGACGCACAGTTGCACGGCAAGGGGTAGTGCCTCAGCGCGGATCACAAGAAAGTCGAAGGATTTGCCATGACAGATTCGAATCGAGCAACAGCGAATGAGCAGTGGACAAGCGTGCACTCCTACATCTTGGCGGCAATCTGCCTGCTGGCGGGTATCGTGGGCGGTTGGCTCATCCGGGGCTTGCAAATTCCGAGGGATACTTCATCCCAGCCTGCCACCGCATCGGTCCCTGCCGGAATGCCAGGGATGCCCGCCTCCCAGGTGCCGACGCCGGCACAGATGCAGCACATGGCGGACACTCAAGTCGCGCCGCTGCTTGAGAAACTCAAGTCGGATCCCAACAATGTCGACCTTCTGGCCAACATCGGAAACGTCTACTACGACGCCCAGTTGTTTCCCTCGGCTATCGAATACTATCAGCGCGCTTTGAAGATCCAGCCGTCCAACACCAGCATTCGGACCGATATGGCGACGGCGTATTGGTACGTCGGCAAAGCGGACGACGCCATCGCAGAGTTCAATAAATCTCTCTCGTACGAACCGACCAAGCCCAACACCTTGTTGAATCTCGGCATCGTGCAGTGGCAAGGCAAAATGGACATCAATGCCGCGATGGCCACGTGGAAGAAATTGCTGGACACGAACCCGAATTACGAAGGCAAAGACAAAGTAATGGAACTCATGGCGCAAGCCCAGCAGCACTTGGCGAGCAAGCCGGCTGGAACGTCCTCTAAGTGATCGATGCCGCAGTTCCAGCTGCGCCCTGAATGGGGCCAACGAAATCCGGTTTCCAGGAAGTTCAGTTATTTCGCGGGGGAAGGGACGATTGTGTCCGGAAGTGATCCAATCACAGAAGGCATAGCGGCGCCCCGCGGCCCAGGCTGGCGCAACCGGTTGGCACTGATTGCAACCGCCGTTCTGGTTCCTGTGCTGCTGCTGGGGATCGTAGAAGCAGGCTTGCGCGTCTTCGGAGTCGGCAATCCTGCGAACGTTACGCGACCGTGCACCGACCATGGGCACCCGGCTTTTTGCGATAACCAGTTCTTCACCGCCGCGTACTTTCCTCCGGGAATGCTGCGCACGCCACGACCTTACGCGATTCCCGCCACCAAGGAGCCGGGCACATACAGAATTTTCGTCCTCGGCGAGTCCGCGGCCTGGGGCGACCCCGACCCTACCTACGCATTCAGCCGATATCTGGAAGTGATGTTGCGCCAGCGCTTCCCGTCGATGAAATTCGAGGTCATCAATGCCAGCATCACGGCCGTGAACTCGCACGTGCTGCTGCCGGTCGCCAGGGAACTGGCGCAGCACCAGCCAGATCTTTTCATCGTCTATGCGGGCAATAACGAAGTCGTCGGACCTTATGGGCCGGGCACGGTACTCACGCCTGCAGCTCTGAGCTTGCCGGGAATCCGAGCCAGGATCTTCGTCAACTCCACCCGCTTGGGCCAGCTGGTCGCGAAGCTCTCTTCTGCGGGCCGGCAGAGACCACAGGAATGGCACGGCATGGAGATGTTTCTGGAACGGCAAGTGCGCGCCAATTCGCCGCAGATGAAGCCCGTTTACGAGAACTTCGCGGCCAACCTGCGCGATATCGTTGCCGCCGCTCGTCGCTCCGGGGCCCAAGTCCTGGTCAGCACCGTAGCAATGAACTTGAAGGATTGCGCTCCCTTTGCCTCCATGCACCGCGAAGGCCTCAAAGAGGAAGAACTGCGCTCGTGGCACTCTTCAGTCCAACAGGGCGAAGCTGCGGAGAACGCCGGCTCATACTCTGACGCGCTGAAGCAGTATCTCGCGGCTGCAGAGATTGATGCCCAATACGCCGAACTTCAGTTTCGCATTGCCCGTTGCTTGTCGGCCCTCGGCGATTTCGCAGCCGCCAAGGAGCGCTTTGTGCGCTCCCGGGACCTCGACACCCTTCGCTTTCGCGCCGACAGTGGACTGAACGAAGCGATTCGCTCCGTCTCAGCAGGCGCGGGTCAAGGCGTCGAGCTCGTGGATACGGAGGCCATCTTCGCGCAGGAAAGCCCACATGGCATCCCGGGCAGCGAGCTTTTTTACGAACATGTGCACATGAATCCGGCCGGAAACTACCTGATAGCGCGCGGCCTCTTCTCACGAATCGCTAATCTGCTGCCGTCCGGCCTGCCGCACTCATCTTCGGACGCCGTCCCGACCGAGCAGGAGTGTGATCGCCTGCTTGCACTCACTCCTTATGATCGCTCGCGGGTTGCAGGCTTGGTGCTCCGGAAGCTGGAGCACCCTCCGTTCATGAACCAGCTAAACCATTCCGGACAGGTTGCGAAGATGAAACAAGCCGCCGAGACTTCCAGCGAATATGCCGATACCGTCGCTGCATACGGTTGGGCGATTGCGCAAAACCCGCAGGATCGGCTGCTCCATCTAAACTACGGCTTCTTCTTGCATCGCTACGCGCCCGCTGCCTCCGCCCAGGAACTCCGTATGGCTCTGCCCTACGACAACGCTCCTGTCCTTTGCAACTGGCGGAAATTCGACTGAGATTCAGATCACAGCGGATACATCCAGGGCGCAACCGACGACACCTGGGCCAGCGCGAAGAGAATCCCGATGAGAAACAGCAGCACGGCAAGCGGGATCAGCCACCACTGCTTGCGTTGCCACAGAAACGAAAACACTTCAGCGATGATTGCCGACCGGTTTGCGACTTGACGCAGAACAGCCATGGTTATCCCTTCGCGAGGCGATAGTCGCCGATATAAAGCACATCGAGTCCGCTCTTCCGGAATGTGTTGAGGGCATCCGCGGGACTGGCGACGATGGGTTCTCCTCGAACATTGAAGCTGGTATTCATCAACACCGGAACCCCGGCACTCTGGCCGAAGCTTTCCAACACAGAATAGTAGCGCGGGTTCCACTCCCGCCGCACCGCCTGCAGCCGCCCCGTGCCGAGATGATTGACCGCGGGAACCTTGTGTCCAACGTCCTGCTTCCACGGCACCACGAGCAGCATGAACCGCGCCGGATATTGCTCCTGTATGTTCGCCGGTACGTCGAACAGCGAACCCATGCAAGCTTCCGGGACGACCGGAGCGAAGGGCCGGAAGGGCTCGCGGAACTTGATCTTGTCATTCACGATTTTTTTCATATCGCTTCGCCGTGGGTCGGCCAATATGCTGCGGTTGCCCAGGGCGCGTGGGCCCCACTCGAAACGTCCTTGAAACCACCCAATCACCCTCCCCGCGACCAGGTCCTCGACGGCACGCTCAATCAGTTTGGTCTCGTTGGCCAAGTGCTCAGCGCCCGTGTCCGACAGCGCCGAGGCGATTTGCGCATCATCATAGGATCGCCCCCAATACGCATGTTCCATGACAAAACTTCGGGGCTTCCCCAGCAGGACATGCCACGCGTATTGTGCAGCCCCTAAAGCGCCGCCGCTATCGCCGGCTGCCGGTTGAATGAACAATCGTTCGAAACCTGCGCCACGTAGGATATGGGCGTTGGCCACGCTGTTGAGCGCAACTCCTCCAGCCAGGCAGCAATCCTTGACGCCGGTTGTGCGCTGGAGATACGTTGCCATCTTCATCAACGCCTGCTCGGTGAACTGCTGCACGCTGGCAGCGATATCCGCGTAATGCTGGTTGAGACGTTTCAGTTCTTCCGGGGCGTCGCTGGTGTCGGTGCGGTCGGTCACGAACTCCAGCTTGGGATCGCGCGGTAGCCCAAATACATCCAGAAAGCGGTTGCTGAAACTTCGCTGGGATGAGTACTGGAAGGCGAAGAAGCTGGGGTCGAGGTGCACGCTGCCGTCGTCGTTTAGCTTTGCCATCCGGTGCAATACGTCGAGATAGCGCGGCTCACCGTACGGCGCCATCCCCATGACTTTGTACTCACCTTCATTCACCTCAAAACCGAGAAATGACGTGAAGGTCGAATAGAGCAGTCCAATTGAATCCGGAAAGCGCATCTCGCGCGAAAGGTCGATGGCGCAAGGCGAACTGGACGCTGTGCCCATGGTCGCCGTAGCCCATTCGCCCACCCCGTCGATGGTCAGGACGGCGGCATTTTCAAAAGGAGAACTCAGAAAAGCACTGGCCGCGTGCGCCATGTGGTGTTCCACGAAGAGCACCTTTTCCCGGCCGATGCCGAGTTCCTCGACAATCTTCGCCCGGATCCAGAGCTTTTCCTTCATCCAGTTGACCGCGCCATCCTGAAAAAGACTCCATGCCTTCGGCCAGTACCGCAAAGTAGAAGTCAGGAAGCGCTCGAGCTTCAGCAGGGGCTTTTCGTGCAGTACCACCAGATCGATGTCCTGGGGCTGGATTGCCGCTTGTGTCAGGCAGAAGTGGGCCGCCTGGCGCGGGAATGAGGGGTCATTCTTGATTCGACTGAAGCGCTCCTCCTGCGCCGCTGCTACCAGGATGCCATCCTGCAAGAGTGCCGCGGCCGCGTCATGGTAGTAGCAAGATATCCCGAGAATGTTCAATCAGAATGACCTCCGCGCATTCTCAAGGCTGGGAGTATCGCTTTTGGGTATGAAAGTGGAAGCCGCAGTGCCACCCGTCTCTTCCTTCCGAAAAAGACGAAACGCGATCGCCACCGGCCCGACGGCCACCAGATAAGCAGCCACCAGCAGGAGGCGGATTTCGTAATCGATAATTGCGCGCGAGAACGCAAGCCATCGCTTCCATAGACTGCCCGGTTGGCCCGTCTGCCCCATCTCTTCAAACTCCCTGGTCCCGCCGGCAGCCTGCTGTTTCTGGCTGGCACGAAGCAAAGCGACGATCGCGCCCAGAACAAACATCGCGCCCGCGCAGGCTAAGAAAAAGCCCGGGCTAAAGTGGGAGCGTCGTACATAGCAGATCCCGCCGAACGCACAAAGCAGGAGCAAAAGCTCGCCCGGGTGAGCGGCCAGTCTCGCCTTCCACCGGCGCAAACGGGCCGCCACGACCACGCCCGAGGCATAGGTACCCAACGAGATCAATGCCAGTAATAGGATCCGCACCCTTATCCTCGCTCCACCTGCCATCAATTCTCTGCCACGTGTGGCCAAGCTCCTGTGACATCCATCACAAGCAAAGGTGATTCTAGCTACAGGCGCCGGAAAAACACCTGACGGAAACGCACTCAGAGCGATCCGGCAGACTATGGAGTGCCCGGTGCCGCCCACAGGATCGGCGTAAATTCGACCACCAATGCGTCGTCAAAACGCCCGATGACCTTCGCCGTATACGAGCCGCGAGTGTAGCTCACCAGCCATTCCACGGTCTCATAAGAGGTCAAAGTGCTGACCAGGAGAAACCGCTGCCGGCGCCGCGTGGCCTCTGAGACCACTTGGCTCCCGAGCTGGACTGTCTGTTCGTTGAGCGTGATCGGAAGCATAACGAACGGTGAATGCACCGGGTAGTAGTACATCTGCGAAATCAGGGCATTCTCGCTGTTGCGATCGGTCGGCAGCGGCTCGTAGTTCGACTCGATAAACGCGCTGTTTTCGAGCACCTGGACTTGCTCTTTTTCGAGGATCGCGTTTGCGAGCGCATGCGCCTGCTTGAAACTCGTTTCGTGCCAACCCCCTTGCGATCCGTAATACACGAACATGGTGCTTGCTACCAGACCGGCGCAGAAGATCTTCCGCAAAACACGAGAATCGATACCCTTCACTAACAGAGCCCAGGTCAACGCGGCGCCCGGCGCCACAACCGAGAAATAACGCGGGATCACCAGATGCAGCGGTGTCGCGGCGCTCAGGCCGAAGAAGACGGCGGCGGGAACCAAGGCGAGCAGCGGACCCAGCAGAATCGCTGGAAAGTTCTCGCGGTCGGGCAAACGAATCTTACGAACCAGGGCGGCGAGAAAGGCGGTGAGCAGAAAACCAACCAGCAGCGGTTTCGGCGCCAGCGTGTTCAGCGCCGACAGGATGGGATGACGCGGTCCCAGAACAATATGGGTACCCCGGCTGTGATACAGACTCGCGACGCGCACCGCCAGCGGAACGGTCAGCACCGCGAACGAGGCGAGGATCCCCACCAGTTGCCTCGCATCCTCCCTGATCGAGCGACCTCGTACTACAAGGTAGTAGATGGCATACGCCGGCAGGATGCTCCCGAACAAGTAATGAAAGTAGAGAATGCCGGCAGCCGTGGCGCCGAACCAGATCGCGCGACGCAAGTCAGGCTGCGTCATCCACCGGATGAAAGCCAGTGTAGCGATCGTGGTGGCCAGCAGGGCAAAGGCGTATGGGCGCGCATCTGTCGCCGCAAACACAACGTTGCCTTCCAGGCAAAACAAGATGCTGGCAAGAAATGCGGTCTCTTCACCATACAGTTCGCGGGCAGTCCGGAACAGAACGTAGACAGCGGCCAGCAATGCAATCAGCGAGGGAATCTTGAGCGCGATCTCGCTGCTCCCGAGAATCGATTTCGCAAACCACAGAGTGTAGAGATAGCCGATGGAGGAAGGCATGAGCGCCGAGCGAGTCCAGACCTTCGCGAAACCGCCGCTCACCTGCCAATGGGAGAGCGTCTCGTCGAGCCAGAGAGGTGCCCGCAGAGCTATGAACCAAATCGACAGCGAACCTAACAACGCCGCCGGGTAAACCAGTTTATCGATCGCGGCGGCAGATTCCCTGAGCTTCGTCGCAAGGCCGCTCGCCGGCGCGGCGATAACCTCCTGCGATTCCGATTCCGTCATTGAGCGATCGTTCCCCCTGGCCCCGACTCGCGCTGGGGTAAAATCCCCACAAGGCGAGCATTTTCGCAGATTCAAGCCATTCACGCTGCTGGCATTCGTTGTAACCGGCTGATTCCTATGGCGGCAAGTGCCCGCACCCGAAATATAGTGGCAATTGGATTGCCGCATCCCTAGCCAGATGAACTCTGAGGAAACAGCACCCGGGCAAGTTGCAGGGATGGCGGCCGGAG
>Ga0075015_100000010_pt1 | contig 40834 bp, 62 predicted proteins | sample AleBraG_ABR_2013_FD_71476 | JGI IMG/M metagenome (GOLD analysis project Ga0075015, IMG submission 71476) | Freshwater sediment microbial communities in response to fracking from Pennsylvania, USA - Alex Branch Run_MetaG_ABR_2013 | ecosystem: Environmental > Aquatic > Freshwater > Creek >...
CGGCCGTGCCCAGCGCATCGAACTGCGTTCTGTACCCTGCGATGCTGTAATCGGAACCGTTCGCCAGTCCGAAGCTCGTATCGTTGCCGTCGATGACACCCTGCACGGCCGTGTTGGCGTTGTAGTAATACCCGAGCGCCTGCATCAGCAGAATCCACTCGTTCATCACGACTGAGCGCCAGTAGGCCACTACCACATAGGTCGGGTTTCCCTGCGGGCCGTTCCAATATCCGTAAGACCCGTTATTCGGACTCGACCCGTAGCTCGCATCGCCCGTGATCCATGTGGGCATCGAACCGCCGCCAAAGCTCCCCTGCACCTGGATAATCACGCTCTTGGGACTGCACGCCGTGATATCCGCATCGATGTGACTGAAATCGTAAGCGTGGAAGCTCTGCGATCCGACCGCCGCGCCGCCGTAGTTCGTCTGGTACGTCCCGGTGCTGCCCGCCCCGCCGGTCAGTTGCGAGCTGATCTGCACGGAACTGGTAAACCCGCTCCAGCCCACCACGTTCCCGACGGCGAGCGATGGCACGGTTCCGAGAGCGCTCACGGTGAGCACTCCGTTGCTCGCGAGGCTCGCGGTCATCTTCCCCTTATCCAGTAACGCCCAGGTGTAGTTCCCGGCCCAGCCCAGCACGTTCGCGCCCGAGGCGAGCAATACAGTCTGCTCGGCACGCTTGTTCGTGATCTGTCCCGAAGCGCTGCGGTCCACTTCGTTCGAGCGCATATAGTGCCCTGGTGCCCAGCGCACGGCTCCGGCGCCGGTGCCCGAGGTGGCAAACCCCGGCCCGCTCGCCCTCGATGGCGTCTCGTTCGTGTTCGCCACCGCCATGAACTGATACGTCACGCCCGCTGTAAGCCCGTTCACCGCATAGGCCGCCCCCGCCTGCGTCACGAGCACCACCCACGCCGAGTGCCCCGCATCCCACTGCCAGAACGTATAACTCACCGCCGATGGAGGCCCCGCGTAACTCACCGTCAGCGTGATCGAACTCGAACTCACCGGCGTCGCCGTCAACGTCGCCGCGTTAAGACTCGGTAACACCACCGGCGCCACCGGGTAATACGGCACGGTAATCAGGCGGCGCATCGATTTCCTGGCACAGTCTCTGGCATGGCCGCCGAGACTACACCAGCCGCTCCGCTAAGCGCGAGCCCTTCGCTAAGTTACACCGCGGATGCGTGACCGCCAGGTTCCCCTCCACGTGCCGACCCCCCCTCGACACCGGCACCCGATGATCCACATGCACCCGCGCCCCCAGCGCGATCGGCCCGCCGCAGATCCCACACCGCCACCCCTGCCGCTCGAGCAACCGCCTCACCAGGTCCGGCCCCGTCCGCGTCGACCCCACCGCACCCCTGCGCTTCGCCGCCTCCGCCGCACGCCCCGGCGCCAGGCACTCCCGGCACCAGCTCGTCCGCCGGCCCTCCCCGCTCCGGGCAAACCACCCCCGCGGCCGATCTCGCCCGCAGCCCGCGCAGTGCAGCAGCAATCCGGTGTCAGCCTGCGTCATGGCGCGATGTTAGCGGACCCGATTTTGCTTTTGGGGGGCCTGAGAGTGGGGCACCATGAACGTCAACGTTCGCGTCCAACGCCTTTCGAGATTTTCCGCGCCGCACAAAAACCTGGCTGCAATCGGTTTCAGGCATTTAACATAATGGTCATTATGCGAAACACGCGCGTAACCTGTTGATTACCTTGGGGTCTTTCCATGTCGCACGGCACCATGGAGGGTTTTCGAGCTGCCCGCGGTCCCCGTGACCGGCTCCGGCGCCGTGTTGCGGGCAGTGTGGCGCGCTCGATTCGCAGTCTTGGCATGGGAACACTGTTCCCCTGAGCGTCTAAATTTAGACTCATTCCAAACTTCTCAGTCTGGACGGGTTCGCGCGACTCCACACACACGTACAGACTGTCTATATCTGTCTAGACTGTACCAGACTGGTAGGGGTATCAGTCTTGGACAGTCTTGGGCAGATTGGAGGGGTAGTACCCCCCGTCAGGCGAATTGCTTTTGGTGTGTTTTCGCACGTTCGGTGTATCATTGTGATTCCTACACACTAGGAGTGATGTCATGTTCAAACTGATCAAAGGGCGCGAGATCGCGAGGAACGCATACAAAGATCCGGCATGGATCTTTGCTGAGGTTGGAGATTCGTTCTTCATTCCGGCCATCAATGTACTGACGGCGAGGAACTACGCTTGGAAGAAAGGCAAGAGGCTGGGGCGCAAGTTTGCGACGCGCTCGGAACCTGATGGCGTTTGGATTTACCGCATTGAGTGCGGGAATTAAATCCCGCATTCTCGCATCGGAGTGCGAAATAACGCTTGACGTTTTGGAACTTCGGCCGTATAAGGGTGTCGTAGATGTTCGTAACGTTCACAACAAAAGAGGATACCGACACATGAATACGAAGTATTACAACGGCAAAGCAAAGCGCGCGATCTCCCAGGCGCGCGTCTGGTTCGTTCTCGGGCACGTGGAAAACGCATTCTCATGCCTGTCAGCCGCCCGCGATTACATCGCACGGGCCGCCCTAGCGCGCCGTGGAGTGCGGTCATGAGCGCCGTAGGCGAGTGGGCGAACAACCCATATGCTGGGTACACCGATGCCCGCTTGGCCGATACCCATGCGTTTTGGATGGGTGTCTACCGTGCGGCGAAGAATCCCGCACAGCGCGCACGGGCGGATCGCGGTGCGTCACTGGCTGCTGCTGAGATTCGGTTCCGTGCTGCCACCCGTGACGGCGCCGCGCTGGCGCAGGCGGGTGCGAAGTGAACCGCTACACCGTTACTGCGCTAGGCGACGTGCGCCAGCACCTTGCTAACGCCGGCCGGGAAACCTCATGGTCAATTGTTGCGCACGACGTGGCTAGCGTCTGGCGGAAGTTCAAGGCGCAACGGTTCGGCCCGTTGTGCCCTAACCCTAATGACTATGATATTACGCTATCCGGCAAGCATACAGATGCGCCGATTATGGAGTTACGCAATGAAGCCATTTGAGACAAAGCTAATCGCCGTGGGCGAGGAGGCAAAGCACGAATTGCAGTTACTCAACATAGCTTGGGACTATCAACAACAGGAATTGGAAAATCTGCGGCTTTCGCTTGAGGTGCGCACCGCACAGCGGGACAAAGCGGAAGCGAGAATCAACGCGCTGGAAGCACGGCTATCGGCGGCTGAAAAATGCTTGGCATTGATAGGGCGTGAAGCTGCGGCTACCTACACTAAATTGAAGCAAGCCTAGCGTTGCGCGGTGCGCCTCCTCACGGGGACGCACTGCGGAATGGTGGCGTTTAATAACACAGTGAGGATACGAACATGGATTATCAGGACTACAAAGCGAATCCGGGCAAATACCCGTTGTTCAAGACTGCGGTAGTGGCGCAGTCAGTATTTACCGAGAATGGCACGGCAGACTTGCCGGAAGGAACCATTGTCGGCGTGACGTTTGATGCCGTGCGTCGCAATGCGATGTTTCGGCGCGACGAACCCGTTTACGCAATCACGCTTCAGGATGGCCGCATGTGGGGCTATCTGTTTGGACATGCATTGACCGATTTTGTGCTTTGAATCAATAACACAGAGGTACATGGACATGGACACGATTACTCGGTTTGAAGTCGGAAAGACCTACAGCACGCGCAGTGCGTGCGATCACAATTGCATTTACCGCATGACGGTGCTGGCGCGGACGGCTAAGACTATTCGCGTCAGTGTGCTGGGGGATGGATCGAAAACGCTCCGGCCGTACATTTATCGCGACGTGGAACAGGTAAAGCCGTTCGGGTCTTACAGCATGTGCGCGATTATTGGCGCGGATGACACGCGCGACCTGCGGCCGGACTGGGAGCGCATCGTGGTGCGCGAACCGGAAAACGAGCGCATGGGAACCGTTGCGGATGCCTACCCATAACATCCTCGCCGCGCTGTAATCCATGCGGCGCGGCCTTCGGGCCGGTAGTTAATTCTGCCGGCCCTTTTTTACAGGCAGACTCCAATGCCAGTCGCCTTGATATCCCTTGATGCTGGCCTGAACGCCAAGGAATTTCTTCGCCCGCTTCACGTCGCGCTCTGTGAACCCTTGCTGCTCGGACGCACGCCACAAGCTGGCGGCTGGTTGCGCTTCCTTTTGCAGTTGATCCTTGAGCCAGTCAATGACTTCCTGCACGCGGGCATTGACCGCATCGGCGCGCGTCGTCTGCTCCCCGCTTCCCATGATCTGCTCGGCAGTGGCACTGGTAACGGCTTCCTCGCCCCATGCGACATATGGCGTGTCGTCATCGGAAACGTTGATCTGGTAGCTAAACCCTTCCGTGTCAATCGCGAGGTTATTCTTGACGGGTAGCATCATGCGACGTTCGGCGTTCTCAGGATCACGCACCACGGCGAACGCGGCGCGTGCGGCCGCCACGAACGCGAGCGACCCCGAAATACGGTAGATGGCATTGGCCCCGACCGATTTGTTCAAGTGACTGATAACCAGGACGGCGAACCGATATTTATTTGCTGCGTGGGCCAAAGCTGAGAGGAGTGCCCGGATTTCGGAATTTTTATGGGAATCGGTTTCCCCAAGGAACGCGGCCACGGGATCGACGAGCAACAATTTCAGCCGCCCTTGCATTTTTTCGGCAATTTCGCCGATCTGTCCCATGTGCCTATCGAGAACCACGGGCCGGTCGACGGGCTCCCCGGTCTCGGCGTCCAGCTCGCGCACGCCTTCAAGGAACTCGATCCGGGTGAGGTCCGCGCCGGCGGCCTTGAGTCTGGGCACGATCGTGTCCTCGGGGTCGTCCTCGGCAGAGCAAATCAGGACGTTTCCGGGGCCGGGATTCTCGCCCCCCAGCGGCCAGGCGGCGCCTGTTGTGACCCGCGCGGCCACGTCCAGGGACATCAGGGACTTCGACAGGCCCGGATCTCCTACCAGCAGGGTCGGCTTCCCGATGTACAGGACGCCCGGCCAGAGTTGTTCGATTTCGCGCGTGACGATGTCGGCCGCGCACCGTGTAATCGCCACGGCGGCGTGCTTCTGGGCCTTCTGGGGGATGGCGGAGGACACGTTCCGGTCGTCCCGCACGGGCTCGGCTTCGGCCAGGGCCTGCATATACCCTTCGTCGTCCGCCAGCGCGGCCGCGCGCTCCAGCTTCGGGCTGGCTTCGAGCAGCATCTTGGCCGCCAGCGCGTCCTGCAGTTCGTCCCAGACTTCGGCCGACACCTTGCGCTTCTTGGCGTAAGTGAGGATGTCCAGCTTGCTCCAACCCTCGGCGACCGCATCGGCCACGTCCCAGCCGTCGGCGTGGTCGGTCGTGTCGATGACCGACACCTTGCAGCCCATGCCCGCCAGACGCTCCAGGAGCGCCGTGGCGGCCTTCCACCCTGCCGGGTCGGCGTCGGGCCAGATGTTCACCTTGCGGCCCGCCAGCGGCGCCCAGTCGGCCTTGGAATGCGCTTGGGAGCCGCCCATCCATGTGATCGGTAGGTTCGGCTCGACCCCCAGCACGCGCCGGGCGGCATCGCAGGATTTCTCGCCTTCGACCAATAAAACGGTCGATTTTGCGGATTTCTGTAGAAACTGGAGGCCATATAGGGGCCGCGGGGCGGGCGGGGCCTTCGCCACCCAGTCGTCCCCGTTGAACGTCCACGGGCAGAATTCCTTGGCCCGGTGCCCGGATTCGTCCGTGAACTCGTACCGGGCCACGTAATGCGTCAGTTCGTCGGTTTCGTCCCGGTACTGGTGCATGACGGCCGGCATCCCGTGGCGAACATGCTTCCCGGTGAAGCCCTCGGCGTGCCCGTTCGGTTTGATGAGGGGGGGCGATACAGGGATGGCGGGGGGGTCCTGATCGGGCCGTGGCTGGGCTATGGTGGCGTTTGGGATGCGGCTTCCATTGACCAATCCGAGCATCCGGGCCAGGATTTCGGACGCTTCGAGCTGGCTCAACCCCTCGCGCGCCGCCAGCAGGGACACCAGATCCCCGCCCTTTTCGCCGGTGGCGCCGTCCATCCAGGCGCCCGTTTCGACGTTGATCGAGCATGATCGGCCCCGTTTCCCGGCCACATCCCCGATTTTGAACTCCCGGCCTTCGAGTTTCCCATCCGGATACCAACTGAAAAGCAGATCCTGCGCACGCGCCAATGCGGCACGGGCAACGCTGGGGATGTCCATACACCCCCCTATTGGGACATCAGCAGTTTGATGGTGCGCAGCGTATGCCGGCTCGGGTAATGCTTGGTGTTGGCGATCCACTGGCGCACCGAGCCGTAGGAATAGCCGACCTTTTCGGCAAACGCGCGGACGTTGTTGCCGTCCTCCGAGTCCGCTTCATAGCCGTGTTTGTGCATGAGGCGGATCAGTTCGCGGCGCCGCGCCGCCTGTGTGGTTTTATTCATGGTTCATCCTGTTGCGTTGCACATCCAGGCGCAGCAGCTGCACCTGTTTCTGGAGTTGGTAGACCGCCTTGATGAGCCGGAGCAGCGCTTGGTGCTGCGGCTTGCGTTTTTTACGCTTTAGCACTTCAGGTCGTCCAGGACAATGCGGCAATCCTCGATTGACCACGCGACCCAGGCGACCCCGCCATGCTCGTTGATCCGGTGAATCCGCGCCCACTGATCGGGGCTGGGGTTTTCGCCCTCGCGTTTCATTTCGACCGCGAAATACCGGCCGTCCCGCAGCATACCGTCGACATCAGGCTCCCCGACCGTGCCCACCCGGATCAGCGCGTCGCTGTGCAGCGCCCGGAACATGCCGGACTGCCGGCGGCGGGCAAAGACCACGCGCGGGTGCGATCGCAGGTATTTGAGGCAGTCCGCCAGCACCGTGCGCTCCAGCGCCTTGCGAGGCTTGGGTTTGTATTCCCGCTTCGGGGCCATCGTGATCGTGAAGGGCGTTCGGTCTACGCCCGCCGCGTCGGCGTAGAAGTCAAGCGATGCCTTCGATTGCTCCAATGCCTCGCGCTTCGAGGGCAGCATGCGGCGGGTCATCAAAGCGCCCACGGGTCGCGTTTCTTAAAGAAGTCTTCTCGTGTTTCCCTGTGTTCCCACACTAGGCCGTGGTTGCGTTCTCGCTGATAATTATCACGTGAATCTTCTCTCTCAAGGCTTGCGCCATTACCACTCTCGTTAGGCGCATATCCAATACCACCACTGAGCCCATCCCACTTATAGCCAGCGGAGTTCCCGCTTTTTTTACCGTTTTTTATCCTCCAAGGATGTTTCCTCTGCAATGCGTCTTTTTCGCTCAGAAACGGCAATCCCGGCCCTCTGCGGTTATTGCAGCCCTTACACAGCGCACTGACTTTCTTTGGCCTTCTGTAATCCCTGTGATCGTACAGAACGGCCTTCTTCCCGCAATCAACACATTTCAAGCTGGTTGCCGGAGGGATAGCGCCAGTTGAGACAAGGCGAGACACCACATGCATGGCCTTCGTTCTCAATAAATCATTCTCAGATAGCGCGGTCGTATAAAGAGAACTTTCTTTCATGCACAACACCCTTGCGCTAATGGTTTTTATCGTGTATGTTCGCGTCACGACTGGATCACCATACCACGCCGGGAACGAAATGCAACATTCAATCGGGATCGCCTTAGCCGCTTTGGCACTCCAGGGTTGTGCGGGGTTGTCCACGGAAGTCCGGGACGAGGAAGCGGCGTTCCAGGCAGTGAATTTTCTTGACTTTGGTCAGACTTTGAATATCGCGCAGAACTCGAACGGCCAGATGTTTGAACACGAATCCGCGTTTCTCATCGGGCGCCATCCCTCGAAACGTTCCGTCGTCGCGTTCTCGACCGGCATCGCTGCAACGCACTTCGCCATTACCGAAGGGCTCGCCGCCCTAGACGCGCCCGTGTGGGTGCAGCGGTCGTGGCAGGTGGTCACGATCGGTTTCACGGGCGAGGCGGTCATCGCGAATTTCAGCGTCGGGATTGCGCCGAACTTCGGGCTGGCTTCTAACTCACCCTCACACTTCAGGAATTGAAATGGAAAAGACAAAAGTCTCCGTCGACGCGCGCAGTTGCACGGCTTGCAACTACTCCGGCACCACGCTAGGCCAGGGCCGCACCCTCACGATGGTCTGCCGGTTCAATCCTCCCACCGTCGTCTCCGCGCTCCTGCAAACCCAGGACGGGCTCGCGTGGAATACCGCGTCGAGCTGGCCGGCGGTCGGTCAGACAGATTTTTGCGGCAAGTTCGAGCCGAGGTTGAACTGACATGGCAAACAACCGCATGTGCATCGTTTGCACGATCTGCGCCGAACAGCCGGACGAACTTGAAAAGGACAACCCGTGCATGTTCTGGCTCGCTAAACGATTTCTTAGCGGGTACATGATTTACGCGGAATGGAAGCTGGACGACAAGCTGGATGCATGGTTTCAAAAGCACAGCCACATCGACCTGCGCTCTCAGGATCACTTCTTGCTGCACTTTCAGACGCAGCCGCCGAACTATGACATCGGCACGGGAATTTTGGGGCTAATGCGCGGCAAATTGGGCGCTCCAGAAGGAAAGCGCGCCGCTAATCAGCCACCACCAGACGGGCCAAAGGAAGATTGACATGACGAACGACAACGAATCGTGGTGGGAAGCTTGTCCCGTCCTCGTAGACGACAAGCCGCGCTGGCTGCTGCGGAAGCATCATTCAGATGGTGTAAAAAAATTCCGTGACAGTCACGGCACGTTCGCCAGCGTTGCTGAGGCCGAGTTAGCGATTCAACATCTTGAATCAGGTGCCGTGCGCATCCCGGCGAAGGAGCCGACATGATCGGCGTTCGTTGGTTCATAGAGCCGCGCTGGCTTAATGGCAAGCCTTTATACGCTTTGGTTGGCTACGGTGTAGTGGACGGCGAAACGGGATGGACAACAGGCAAAGAACTCGATTATTTTGAATCAATCGACGCTGCGAAGGCCGCATTCCAGCACCTTCATGCGCCTGCGCTTGAATTGTTCCCGCCGAGCATCCCAGCAAAGGAGACATGAAATGTGGCAAGCAATAGGGCTTTTCTTTTTGGCCGTTGGAATCCTTAAATGGATCGATGACGGGCATCTATGAACACGATCCAGTCCAACGTGTCGGCCGAAGCGTATCACGGTGATCCGTGCGAGGAACCTTCGCTGTCGTCAAGCATCGCGAAGATCCTGCTGACGCAATCGCCGCTGCACGCATGGCTCGCACACCCGCGTCTCAACCCCAAGTATCGAGCCCGCGAGGATTCGCGCTTCGACCTTGGCAGCGCCGCGCACGCGCTGCTGCTCGAAGGCGAGGACCGGATGACCGTTCTGGACTTCGACGATTATCGCAAGAAGGACGCGCAGCAGCAGCGGGATGACGCGAGAGCGGCCGGGCGGTTCCCGATCCTGCGACACCAGTTCTACGATGTCACAGCGATGGTCGCCGAGGCGCGCAAGTTCATCGAGTCAACCGAACTGGCCGGGATATTCCAGCGCGGGAAGCCTGAACTGACCGCCACATGGACGGACGGCGAGATTCACTGCCGCGCGAGGTTTGACTGGCTCACGGATGATCGCAAGATTATCTTGGACCTGAAAACCACGGACGACGCGCGGCCCGAAGTGTTCATCAGACAAATCGCGAGGATGGGCTATGACCTGCAAGCCGAATTCTACGTCAAGGCCGTCGAGGAATGCGCCCAGGTCAGTCCTGCGTTCGTTTTTCTTGCTCAAGAGATCGAGCCGCCGTATTCCTGTTCTCTGGTCGGCCTATCCAATGCCTACCGGGAAATCGGCAAAGCTAAGTGCGGAGGGGCGATGGATCGCTGGGCAAGATGTCTTTCTACTGGCAAATGGCCTAGTTATAACCCTGCCATCCACTGGGCCGAGCCAGCGGCCTGGCAGGTAGCGGCTATGGAAAGCGGAGAATTCCTTTGAAACTACCGTGGAAAAAATCATCGGTCATTCCGACGAAAACCCCAAGGGAGCAAGATATTTGCCAGATTCACGGCGATATTTCAAGCGAAACAGAAACGGGGGGCATTAGCTTCGGCATCTACACTCCGAACAGATTTTGCCCGTTATGTTTCGGTGAATTTTTAGAACGTGAATTTCCCGTTTTAATAAAGGTGCAACGATGAGCTTCCAATTCAAACCCGCAATCAGGGAGCAAGTCGGCCTGCTGATCGGGCTGGCGGGCGGCACGGGTTCAGGCAAGACGTTCAGCGCGCTCCGACTCGCGCACGGTATCTGCGGAGATAAACCCTTCGCGGTGATCGACACGGAAGCCGGCAGGGCCAAGCACTACGCCGATCAGTTCAAATTCGACCACGGTGATCTTGCCCCACCCTTCAGTCCCGACAACTATGCGGCTGCGATTGCCGCGGCGGACAAAGCTGGGTATCCGGTCATCGTGGTCGATTCCATGTCGCACGAATGGGCCGGCGAAGGCGGCGTACTCGAAATGCAGGAACACGAGTTGGACCGCATGGCCGGCGATGATTGGAAGAAGCGCGAAGCTGTAAAGATGGCCGCGTGGATCAAGCCGAAGATGGCGCACAAGCGCATGGTGCAGCGGCTGCTTCAGGTCCGTGCTCACCTGATCCTGTGTTTCCGTGCCGAGGAGAAAATCGAAATGGTGCGCGGTGACGATGGCCGAATGAAAATCATTCCCAAAGTCACGAGTACCGGACTGTCTGGCTGGGTGCCCATTGCGGAAAAGAGCCTGCCTTACGAGCTTACGGCGTCGTTCCTGCTGACTGCTGACGCGCCGGGGATGCCGAAGCCGATAAAACTTCAGGAACAACATAGAGCAATGTTCCCGCTCGACAAGCCCATCGACGAGGAATCAGGTCGAAAGGTAGCGGCGTGGGCCGCTGGCGGCGTTCCGGTCCACGCGACCGCCAGCACCCCCGCCGCGGCCCCTTCCGAGCTTTCTCTCGTTACGGGTCCATTCAAAACTACGTCTACTTTGGTTCAATCAGGTGCTATGACGAATTTCGAGGAGCTGATCGACGCGATCGTTGACGCGCCGGACATGGACACGTTGAAAACCGCGTATGCGGCGGCATTCGTTGCCGCGAAGAAAACGCACGACACGGTGCTGATCCAGCGGATTCACGCGGCGAAGAACGAGCGGAAGATGAAACTGCTGGCGACGGCAGAGAGCGAGGAGGAAATCTGATGAGCAAGCCCGAGGACCGCCGCATTGCGCGCCGCGTCAAAGCCGCCCTCAAAGAGCACTTCGTCGAGGTGGGGCGCAAGGGCGGGGCTGCTGGAACGGGCGCTGCGAAGCGCCGAGGCGGAAGCATCTTTTATTCTAAGTTGGCTCAAAAACGCTGGAGTAAGGACAAATGACCACGTACCGCTGCGAACCGTGCGCTGAGATTGTTTTCAATCCGAACTGGGCGGATGCTTCGGAGCCTGTCTACGATGCCGATACGGGGTTCAAAATGATCCGAACCCATCTGCCAACCTGCCCCCACTGTCAGCGCGTGGTGCGCCCGGTCGCGCCGACGACGGCTGAACTTCTCGACATTATGAGGATACCGTCATGAGCGAATCAGAAAGCAAGCTCGCTGCCGCGTGCGGCGAGGTGTGGGCCGATTTCATCAAGTCTGCCACGCACATCAGCAACCCGCGCCCGTTCACGAACCGCGAGGTGATGCAGCTTCTCAACGACGTGGCGCAACGAGCGTACGAGATCGGCGTCGAGGACATGCGCAAGGCCGCGAGCGACGTGATTCTCGGCAAGGTAGCGGCGCTATGAACGTACTCTATTGGGTGATCGTCACGGGCGGCGGCTGCATCGTAATCCCGTGGTTTGTCAGTATTACTATCGACTGGGCCAAGGCGCACCGGCGCGTGCGGCCGTGGCTCGACGCTTTCGACGGGCGCATAACGCGGAACATTCGGCACTAGGCTACGGACTGGGAACCAAAGATGAGCCTTGATAACGAATGCTGTCGCACGCCACCGGAGATATTCGAGCCGCTGAATGCCGAGTTCGATTTTGATCTGGACGCGGCAGCCGATGACGCCAATAAACTCGCCCCCCGCTATCTGTGGGACGCCCTAGATTGCGACTGGCCCGGAAGGCGCATCTGGCTCAATCCACCCTACGGTCGAAAGCTAGGGCCATTCGTGCGTAAGGCGGCAGAAGAAGCCGACAAGGGCAAAGTCGTCGTGGCGCTGATCCCCTTTCGTTGTAGGGCATCTTGGTGGCACGAAAGCGTGATAGGTCGTGCCCACGAGGTCCGGTGTGTTCGCAAGCGTATCCGGTTCATCCGTCCAGACGGTGTTCGCGGAGATTCCACCAATTCGTGTGATTCGTGCCTTGTGATCTGGCGTGGTCAATATCGCGGGGAAACTCTGTTGACTGGATACTCTGTTCCCCCAAAGAAAGGATAGCCGCATGGTTAGAACTTGGACCATCGAAAGCACGGACCATCGGTCGCAAATGTCAGAGCATGAGGACGGCCTCTGGGTATCGCTGTTCGACTATCACGCGCTGGAGGCGGAGCTGGCTGCATCCCAGCGTGTTGCCTCAATGATGACTGGTGCGGCTGGAAAGCACGCCGAGGATGTGGTCGCCCTGCGCGCCCGGTGCGAGCGGCTGGAGGGGGCGCTGCGTGACGCCGCTGACTTTATCGGCCGATGGTCAGCAGTGTTCAATGCTCAAAAGCGGTCAGTGCTAACGAATGAATATCGAGCCGCTGAAAGAGCAGCCCGCGCTGCTTTGGAAACGGGAGAGAAGCATGGGTAAATGGTTACCGGAAGTCGATGCCGTTAACATCAACGAGCTTTCGCACGAGGCCCGCAGAGCTATCAGTGATGCCCTCGATGAGGATGGCTGGGACGCCCCTCAGTCGTGGATTGACTTCGACCTATGCTGCGGTATTTGGTTTAGGCTCCGTGCCGCCAAGGATTCTGAGGAATTATTTCCCAAGGGCAAATGGGCAACGATTCAGCGGCTACAGGAATTGATAGAGAAAGCCGTGACACCTGCGAACCGGCCGGAGAAGCCATGAGCGAACTGACAGATGTCTATCTAGGCATCAGCAAGGCGCTGCACTGCCAGCCGGGGAAGGCATCGCCGCATTTAGCATGGCGTCTGCACCCGAAAGATTTCGAGGCAATGGTGGAGGAATTACGCCAGCAGTCCCAATACAGGGACATGGTGTACTTGCCAGGGGGCGCACTGTACGTAGCCGGGGTGAGAGTATTCAAGGATTACGATGCGCCGCTTTTAGAGTTCGCGCCGAGTGACGAGGCGAAACATGGATAAGCCACGGCTGGTGCAGGTGACACGCGAGGAATATGACGTGCTTGATAAGATTCAGGGCGAACTAAATGCGCCTACGTTGTACTTGGACGTGCGCGATAAAGACAATTGGTACGCCTATGCCGACTCCGACGAACTGGCCCGCTGGCGGCATGGGCGTACTAAGCAGGAGGCATCGACATGAAGATGACTCGCCGGGTGTACGACCGGAACATTCGCATGGTTGCGCCGCTGCGATGAGCCGCATACTGGCATGGTTCTCCTGCGGGGACGCTTCGGCGGTGGCGTGTGCGCTGGCGCTCAATACCTACGCCAAGCACGAGACCATCGTCGCCCGCATCGTCATCAAAAACGAGCACGAGGACAATGACCGCTTTGCCGAAGATTGCTCGCGCTGGTACAACCATCCGATCACCGAGCTGCGCAGTGATAAATACGCCGATGCCTGGGCGGTTTGGGAAGATCGCCGGTACATCGCTGGGATAGCTGGCGCGCCCTGCACTACGGAGTTGAAGAAGGTCGTCCGGTTTGAGTTCCAGAAAGCTGACGACATCCACGTCTGGGGATTTACCGCTGAGGAAGAAAAGCGGGCCAAGCAATTCCGCCAGTCAAACCCGGAACTGCATTCGGTGTTCCCGCTGATTGAGGCTGGTCTGAAAAAGAAGGACTGCCACGCCATTGTGCGGGAGCGCGGGATTGAGCTGCCAGCCATGTACCGGCTTGGCTTCGATAACAACAATTGTATCGGTTGCCCGAAAGGCGGCGCGGGCTACTGGAACATGATTCGCAGGCACTTCCCAGACAGGTTCGAGCGCATGAGAGAACTATCTAAACGCCTTGGGGCGCGGCTGGTAAAGCAGGACGGCGAGCGTATCTTCCTTGACGAACTGCGGCCGACGACCGGAAAGCAGAAAGATGAGGTCGAGATTGATTGCACGCCTATGTGCAACTCGGCGCTCGCATATTTAGACTCTACTGACAAATCCGAGTCGCCACCATGAATGCAACCGCCCAGTTGGAACGCCAGAGCGTCATGATGAGGTATTGCGCCAAAGCCAAGCAGTACCTTTACGATCATGATCGGCTGGATTACAGCACCGAGGATATGGTCATGAGCACGGCTGACTGGCTTCGGCACCGCGATTTCAGGGAGGCTATAAAGCCATACCTACGCGCAAAGGAACAGTTAATCGGACAATTTTTCAATCTGCAAACCACGTTCCCGAAGCAGATGCCCGAGAAGCTGACAGAGACGCTGGCACTCTATGACGAAATGATCGACGGCGTTGCGCAGCAGTTTGGCTACACCACTAAATCCACAGGAGTCGAGTGATGACTACACAAGCAGCAGAACGTCTTTATCTGGCGCAGCACCTTTACGAACACGAAGGGAAGGGCTGGGCCATATTCAACCCGCACGGGAAGCCGGTGCAGGAACTGCCGGCAATCTACGGATTCAACAATGGCGGCTCGCCTGGTTGGTATAGCGCCGTTGCCATCGCTGAGGATGGCGCGTGCCTGGGCGGTCATCTGTGTTCGGCCGAAGGCTACATGCCGCATGACTTGGGGATCCTTGAAGGCACACGCCTTGACCGCCACGAAGACGCGTACCAGAAGCACTATCCAGACGGCTACCGTATGGTCTGGGTGTCATCGGAAGAACTGAAGGGCCATTCGGGGATAGATGAAGCGTGCCGGCTGAATCAGTTGGCCGCTGAGAAGCAGAAGGCTGCTGACGCATCCCCAGAAAAGCCATGATTTCAATGTCTCAGTCAGTCGGGTTAATCCATATCGGATCGGTCACGGCCTCCCGTCCGTCTCGCGTCTTGCAAGCCAGCGAGCGGCTGTGCCTTAATCCCGACGAACCTGCGCAGGTTACCGGCTGGCTGAGACTCCCTGCCGCATCCGAAGCGAAGCCATGAAAGGATGGACTACCTGCGGCGTTAAGTTTTATCCATTTTACAGTTGGCCAACCAAGGGGAAGAAGATGACATCAGTAGATTCGACCAGCGACGAGCGTACCGTGAACAACGTCATGCGACATCAGTACCGCGTGCTGTCGGATGGCGAGAAGGCGCAGATGCAGGCCATCAAGGACAAGGGCCTTGAACTGTACGATCTGGTGAACGGCATCGGCAAGAGCCGCGAGCTGTCGCTGGCGCTGACCAAGACCGAGGAAGCCGTCATGTGGGCCGTGAAGCACCTGACGAAGTGACACCTTTCAACGTGCCCGCATCCGAGGTGAAGCCGTGATAGCCGGACTCGTCATCGCCTTTTTCGCCGGCCTTGGAACTGGCTGGTTTATATGGGGTAACTGGTAATGAGCAGACACGGGTACACGGAATTTGAGGGCGACGATCCGCTGGCCGAAGGGCGGTGGCGCGGGGCGCTGCTCAGCGCGTTCCGTGGCAGGCGCGGCCAGCAGTTCTTGCGTGAGCTGATCGAGGCGCTGGACGCCATGCCCGAAAAGGCGCTCGCCGCCCACAGTTTCACGCGCGGCGGTGAGGTGTGCGCGCTGGGAGCGGTCGCCCTTAAACGCGGCGTCGATATCAGCGCCTTCGAGCCCGGAGAGGACGAGGACTCATGGGACGATGAGATTGACCACGATGCGCTTGCCGATCTGTTTGGCATCGCCCCGATCATGGCCCGCGAGATCATGTTCGAGAACGACGACGGCGACCACTGGCATTGGTCGGATGACGGCTCTATCTGCAATGGGGTGCCCTACGGTTCGACGCGCAAATATCGAACCGAAGATACGCCGCAGGAGCGGTGGGAGCGTGTCAGGAAGTGGGCTGTAGGCAAACTACGCTCCACTCCCAACGTGGAAAAGCAGCCATGATGCCTGACACTATTGCGCCACTTTGCCCGACTTGCACTTTCCCTACGATCATGTCGCATCAAGGCCAGGGATACGTTTATCAGCATCTATTTCAAATTTGGAAATGCTTCACCTGTGGCACGGTAGTCGAGGCACAGATTCCTTGCATCATCCGCGCACCTGACTACCAGTCATCCACGCAGACCGACCAGGGAGGTGATGTGAAGTGACATTGCCTGTTGGTACAGGACCATCTGTAACCACCCGGGGGCCGCGCATCCGATGAAAACACGCTATTGGAGTAATCGTAATGCCTCTTGAGCGCGCTGACGATCCGAAGCAATCGCCATTTCCGTATGATTCTTTTGGATTGTATTTAGAATGGTACCTAAGCATTTCGCCCATAGCGCGGGCTTTGATTTACGGATCTCAAGACCCGTCATACTTGAAATGGTTACATCAAAGTCCCGAAACAGCACCGCACACAGAAATATGTCCACCGCCAGAATCACCTTGAACACCCACGTTTGTTCAACGCTCATTTGCGCTTCTTTCCTGGCCAGTGCAGTGCCCTGTGTTCGCGGTGCGGGTAGATGGCGGGACGGGGCGGAAACACCTTGGCCAGTTGACACTGGCTGAAATCGACTTCCTCGATTGCCGGCTTGGGCTCTAGCCGTTCAATGGGGGGCAAAAAGCTTGTGCGTTTCAATTACCCAGTCCTCAAGCGAAATCAGTTGTGCGGCATCGGCTTCGCAGGCTTGGACGGCGTTTCCAATTCGAGTGTCAATAGCCGAAGTGCCTCCGGGCTCCTCGGGGGTAGCAGGAGGCTGGCCGGCGGCAGGGGATACGGGGGGCAGGGGGTGGCTAGATAACTCGGCTTTGTAGCGCAGCAGGAGAGCAGTGAGCTTATCGCTAGCGTCGTGAGCATCCTTGAGCTTGGCTTGATAGAGCGCATCGACTTTCTCCGCTTCCTCGATATTCGCGTTCTGTACGTCTATGACCGCCTGCTGGGCTGCGGCCAGCGCCAACTGCTGCGCGATCTTATCCCGGTTCCATGCCGCCTGGACCGATTGCGACCCGAAGTGATGGCCCCACGAAAACACGGCTGCCAGCAGTACCAGGATGGCGAGCGCGGCGGCAACGTACTTATCGAGACCCGTCAATGTGAAGTTTCTCCATGACGATCTGCTGCCGCGCCTCGACGACCGATAGCCGATGCTCTAGTTCTGACACGGAATTCGAGAGGCGCTGATCGGCCGCCAAACCCTCGGTGTGTGCCACTTCCAACTGGTGGCTGATCTGCGCCACACCGTTCCACACGACCGCTGCCCAGGCGGCAAAGCATACCGCGAGCAGTGTGATCGCGATGGCATTGATACTGCCCGACTGCTTACGTTCCATCTGGCGGGTGTCCCGTATTCCAGAAACCCCGCCATACGGTTGCTACGCCCGCCACAATCCCAATGATCCCCTGCGTGTGGGTATCGAATACCCCGGTGCTGCCCTGTAGAACACCGAGCGTGGCAATGCAACAGCCGATGATCTTCGTGCCATGCGTGCGCCATTGCTTGATGAGCCAGTTCACTTGGCCGCCAGTTTCGCCTGTGCATCGGCGGCGATTTTCGCAGCGGCTGCGGCAATGGACGGATTCTTGCGACCGACCAGCAGGCCGGCGACAAAGCCAAGCACGGCAGGGATCGCGTAGGTGAGGATGGTTCCGATCATGCTTCTACTCCTATCTAATACCGCCCCATGAGAGGCTGAAATGATTGCCATCAGGACGGCTTACGAAGTCCCCGCCCCAGGCACACGCCGGGTCGAGGGTTTTCCAGTAATCGCCTAGTGGTTTGTACGAAGGCGTGTCAGTGAGGTACACGCCATCCTTGAATAGCGACAGGTCTACGGCCAGCTTGAGGATGTGCAGACTGTTCGCGATCCCCGTGCCGTGCTGGGCATTCAGCGCGGCCTGCTCCGGGCTCCGGTACAATTCGCCGGCCGTGAGCTGGTAGCCGTTGGCATACGCCCAATCGACCAGCTTCGCCACCAGCGGAAGGAACCGAAGTTGCTGCTGTAGCAATGTGGTCATGCCAGCCTCGTGACGGTCATCATCAGGTCAATGGATAACTGATTTGCCATTTCGGCTCAATGCCCCTGTTTCCGCTGGCCGTCCACGTTCCAGCAGCGAGGCCGTTGTAAAACGTCAGTACCGCGCTGTTAATTTTTACCAATGCCAAAACGTCCACGCTGTTGTCGATCGCGCGAGTCAATATATTGGCTCCGCTTTGGCCGCAACATATCGCCGGTACGCCACTGACCACGAATGTCGTTCCTGCGGCTGTTCCAGACAATCCAGCACTGCATTGCAGGGAACACAAGTTGCCAACGATGTTGTAAACAAATGTTGCGGTCGGTGTGCCGCTAATCCCGCTCGATGCCGTGCCTACAAAAGACCCATTGATTTGCGGGATAGAAGCAATACGGAACAGGGTTCCATCATGTACTAAACGATAAACGCATCCCGCCAAAAGCGATTGTCCGCCAGAAAGTGAAATCAGTGCATTGCCAGCCGAATCTCCAATGGGTACGGCACCCATCGCATTCACGTTTAGTGTACAAGCGCCAACGGAAGAATTCGTCACGACCACATCGAGCCACGCGCCTGCCGTGTATGTGAAAGTGATGGGCGGGGTCGTCGTCACAACGAGCGCGTTAGCGGCTCCCGTATCAAGGTAATAATTTCCGTAAGTCGGAATGTCGTTTAAGGCAGCTGCGAGCACGTTGTAGTTCGCGTCCAGCTCGCTCGCCGGGACGTTGCCGCTCTGCGAGGCGAAGGTGTTGGGGATGGTGACGGGTTTGGTCATGGGTTAGTTCGCCCGTGTGGATGGGGTCATGGGTAAAGAGGCGGAATAAACGCTTGATTGACCGGAGCGCCACCCACCGACAACCAACTGCTGAGATAACGGTGTTGCCATGACAATCCTTACGAAATATCAAACCCGTAGATAAACACGTCACCCGTGATCGCCGCCGTTGATCCTGTCGTAAGTGAGAGGTACGGAGTAGCCGATTCGAGCGCCGTGCCTGCGACTGCCGCGAGGGTGGCTTGCACGATCACGGTCGAGGCGAGCGTCACCCACGACTGGGCCGCTGCCACCAGCGCGTTTCCGCCCTTCGAGGCGGCGTCGTAGATTCCACCCGCACAGGCCACCGACGCGGCGCCCGTGCGTTGGCGCGCGACGATCGTGGTGATGAAGTAATTCGTACCGCCGAATACTTTCGTGAACTGCTGATCGGCGGTACTCTGGAAGTTCGCGCCCGAGAGCTTGAACAGGAGCTGCTGCGACTGGTTCGCGGCAATCCCGGACGTGGCGGATTTCAGGCTCATACACCCTCTCCGAGATTGAACACCCCGACCCCGGTGCCGCTTCCGATGACGTAGGCCACGGTCGTCACGCTGAAGTCGATCGTGTAGACGACGACGGCGTTGGGCGGCACACCGATGATCGGGATGTTCGAGGACACCGGGATCGCCGCGGCCGTGAGGCCCGCGTTACCGAAGTTCAGCCACAGCCACGCGCTCGCCAGGTTACAGACCTGCACGCACTGCTGATTACCCGCGCCGCTGCCGACGCCCGCACTGCGCAGTGAGGCGGTCGCCGGAGTGGTGGATGTGGATACGACGATCGCGTTGGTGAGGTTTCCGACGCCCGAGGACAGCGCGTAGAGCGGCGCGAAGGCTTGCATGAGCATGGTTATTCACCGTCCTTGTAGACTCCGCACCGGGCGAAGGGCTTGCCGCCTGCGTTCATGGTCATGGTTTTTTGCGTGTCCGTGAGCTTGTCGGGCACGACGGATCGCTGCGTCCGGTAATCGAATACCGCTTCGGTCATGCCATTGTGGAACGTGCGCGGGCTATCTTCCGGGTTCCACCGCAACGTCGTGTTGCTGGAAACACGGAAAGACTTCTTCTCGGCCATCACTGAAGCCTTGGCTTTGTCTTTAATCATGATACTTCTCCTTAAACCACTCCTTATACCACTCCGATCTCGCCCTCGCCCTCGATGGTGAGCGCAGTGCCTGTACCGGCTCCCCCGACGAGGAAATCCGCGACATCCATTCTCACATAGCCGTACCAGTCGACGGATGAATTCGCCGCCACCGACACGCCCGTATTGGCGTTCAACGAACCGGCGGTCGCGGCGCCCGCGAAGGCGAATTCCGTGCCCGCAGCGTTGGCTCCGGTCGCTCCCATCCACAGTGCGACGAATGCCGCCGTATTCGTTTTGTTGGCCACGCGGATGTGGGTCAACAGCAGATACGTGTTGGCGTTGGTCCCGGCCAATCCCGTGCCGCCGGTGAGGGTAGGCGGGTTGAGGATGTTGGTCGTCGTGGTCGTCGTGAGCGCCACAGGGCCGAAGCGAATTTTCTTGTTTGCTGCCATGAGAGTTCCTTACTTGTAAAAGACGACCACTGCTGCCGCTGTACCTGCGGAAGCGCCGTTGTAGGTCGTGGAAATGCCTACGCTGATCCCGGTTCCGTTGTTCACCATCGCCAAGGCTGCTGGGGGCGCGAAGATGATGCCCGTAGAAGGGATCTGCACGGAAAACACCGCAGCCGTGCCCAGCGTGGGCGCCGATGAAGCGTTGATGAATTGCAGGAAATTACCGCTCGTTCCGCCGTTCACCATGAAGCCGTAGATGTTGCCGGCCGATGCCTTGACCACCACGGCCGTCGTGACCGCCGAGTTCTGGAACAGCGTGCAGGCCGCGCCCGCCGCTGCACTGGGGAGTGCGACATTGTTGACCGCCAGGACACTCGTGCCCGTGGGCGCCGTGCCGAGGGCCGATACTGCCGCAGTGATGGCGGTCGTGTTGTCGGTGAGGCGCGCAAACTCGCCATTGGTGGCGCTATTGGTCGCACCCAGCGTACCCACCACGTTGACATCCACGACACCCGCTGCCGTGGTGGCCTGGTTCGTGCGCGCCAGGGTCGTGCCGACGAACAGCGCGGCATTGACTCCGAGCGCGTTACCTGTGGGCGCCGTCGTGCCGAAGGTGTTCGGCGTGCCCAGTGCCGTCGTGCCCGAGAACATGCTGGCGTTAACCGACCCGGCGATGACTGCCGTTGGGGTCGTGCCGAAGTTCGTCGGTGTGCCGAGCGCCGTGCCTGCCCAGGAGACAAGGTTATTACGTGCCGTGCCTACCGCGTCGATCGCACCCGTAACATCGCCACCCTGAGCGCAAATCAGCGAAACGGTCGCTGTGCCTGATGTATAGGCCGAGCAGCGCACCCGAACCTGGAAGAAACCTGCGGTATCCATCAGCCACTGACCGTTCGCGGTCGTCGTCGTGACCGCAGCGCCTCCGGCCAATGGGTAGGCGGAGAGTGCAAACCAGTTGACGTTATCAATCGTGGCTTCAAACGATAGGGTCAGCGATCCTATGCCCGTGACCTGTACGGCCGCCGTTGACTGCCCTCTCTGCTGCGCCGTTACCGCGGCATTGAGCGAACCGACAGACTGGTTCTGACTGACGACATCAGTCAGGAAGGGATTACCAGCCGCATCGTAAAGTTGAGCCATTTCACCCCACCGTATAGTTAATCAACAACGGGCCGGAAATCGGATTCAGGAATCGAGCGAGAAACGTGAACTGACCGGAGGCCGGCAACGCCATCATATCCAGCAAATCTATATCATCCCACTCGTTGACCGCAGTGGGACCGGCGCCGGCCAGCGAGAGCATGATCTTCGAGGCCGCGGTCACGGTGGCATCGGATACAACGATGGACTGAGATTGCATCGCCGGTGCGGTCAGTGTCACGGTCACTTGCTTGACCGATCCGCCACCGCCGCCGGCCGGTCCTTGGGGGCCGGCAGGTCCGGGGATGATGAGCGGATCTTCAGGATCTTCAGGCTGGAGGAAGATCGTCATACCCGCCGGTCCCTGCGCGCCCGGTGATCCCGGTGCGCCGGCAGCCCCTGCGGGGCCAGGGATCGAAAGCCCGTCCTCTCCGTCGCGGCCTGGAGGCCCGGCGAATCCCGCAATCCCTTGCGGACCCGCTGGGCCGGGGATGCTCAGACCATCCTCGCCATCCTCTCCGCTGAAACCTTGCGGCCCCATCGGTCCGACCGATCCCGCTCCGCCGGTCGCGGCGATGACCACGGTCGAGTTGGGGCCGTTATCGGTAAGCGTGATCCCAGCCCCGGCGGTCAGCACCCGTTCGGCCGAGAGCGCGGCTTCCGCGTTGATGGTGACGTAGCTCGCGGTCGTCGGCGCCCCGCCGCCACCGCCGCCACTCACGAGCTGGTAGGTGAGGGGCGAAAGGTTGATGCATTCGTACAGGTTCCCAGGCACGACGCTGGTATCCATCCATAACTGGCCGAGCAACGCGGTTCCGGGCGGCCCGGACGCGCTGTAGATGACATCGAGACTTGAGGATGCCTTATACGACATTGAGTTTGGGCTTCAGGAACTTCAGGGGCGCGGTGTACGAAATCCGCATGTGATGGCCACAGGTACAGAGCATCACGAGCCTGGAATCGCGCCTCACGATGCTCATGTCGATGTAATGCGCCTTGCCGCACTTCGAGCAGGTGATTTCGTGCTTGTCGGTGACATCCTTGATGTCAGTCGGCTTGAAATCGACCTTCGATTTCGCAATCGCGGTCAGATGCACGAGCGCGTTGTAGACCGTCTCCGGCGCGCAGTCGGGCGCTATGACAACCGCCGCGTGGTAGGCGTCCTTCAGTTCCACGTCCTTGATGGCAATCGAGCCATCGGGCATGACGAAGTGCCCGCGGCCCTTGATGGCTGGGGCTTCCTGGCGACGGATGCCGCGGACGGGGATGGTCTGGTCACTCGTTGCCATTACCATTCCTCACGTGAATCCCAATGTACAGCACCGGCCAGAGTGCGCCGAGGCCAAACACGGTCGCGGTCGTAAATCCGAGCCACGTCTGGATGCGCATCGCCCAGCAGAACAGGCCGAAGGTCATCGCGAGCGCCAGTAGCGCCAGCACCTTCGTCCCGAGCGCTTTCAGCAGCATGCTCAGGATCAGCAGTGCCTGGCCGGTGTCCATCGTCGGTTGCACGAAATCGTCCATCTGGTGTTCCCCTATTTGCTTCACTTGAGATCAAAGCCGCGCCCCTTTTTACCACCGCTTTCCTTCCGGCGCATCCCTACCGCTTTCAGTAAACGGTCGTAGAGCTTGTTGCGCTCGTCGGGGTCGATATCCTCTTTGATGCGTTTCCTGATGTCGTCGATGATTTCATTCAGGATGGTCACATCGTCGGACGGGGTGGATTCACGGGCCATTGTTCTGCCCCATGTCGGGAGTCTGGCCGAGAGATTCGGCACCGCGGATCACAGCGCCTCGACCGAGCGCCTTGACGCCTTCCGATCCGCCCTTCATTGCGCCGGCTGCGGCTTTGGAAACGGCACCCGGTTCTTTACCGAGATTGCGAATCATCGCTTTCTGCGCGCCTTCGGACGTGAGGGCAGAGCGCATGACCTTTCGAGCCACCGAAGGCACGGCCAGCGCCACATGGCCCGTAACGAGCCCGGAACCGCCGAGCAGGTAATCGACCGCCGACCAATCTCCCGTCTCGCCCTTCTTGGCAACCGCCTTCACGGAATCAGGGAAGTGCTTCGCCATCTTCGCAATCGTATCGAGGCCATCCGTCAGTTTGACCCCGGCCTTTTCGAGTGCGGCGAAGTCCGACGCCTTGACGTGGTTGCCAGCGCCTAGCGACAGCTCGACGTAATAGAGTTGCGAGAGTTTCGTGCGCGCTTCCCTGAGCCGATCGACAAGCGTTGGATCGTAATTGCCCATCTGGCGCGTCGCGTAGTCTCCGACGTGCCGGTCGATTCGATCTTCCATCGCTTTCGCAATGGCGAGTTCCGTCTTGCCGAGCGCGTTCTTCTCAGGATCGTATTGCCGGAGGTGCGCCTTGGCGTTCTTCCTCAACGACTGGATTTCATCCAGCGTGCCGCCCGCGCGAACCTCCCGAGCGCCGCGCCCGCGGTACTTGTTCTTCAAGTCCTCGATGGACTGATAGCGCGCCGTCCCTTCTGGCGCGCCCGACTCGTCGAGTTTGCCGTAATCCGGGCCGTGCGTGGCTTCCGGGCCGCCAGCGGCTTCGACATCGAGGTCGAACTGATGGCTGGTTTTCAGGTAGCCGAGTTTCCGTATTTCCTCGTACGGCTGATACGCGAGCTTTTCCTGATGCGCGAGGTTTTCGGCGTTCAGGGCTTCCCCAGGCGGCAACGCCACAGACAGGCCAGCGAGCCGATCAGTCACCGGCTCGTTCTTAGCGGAAATGGCGTCACTCATTTTCGGGCCGCCGGAAAAGGTCTGCATCTGCTTCCGCACTGGGCCGCCGATGTACTTCGGATCAATGTCGTACCCAGCGATATGAACGTCATGCGCCGCCTGCGTCGTGACGACATTCGGGCGCGGCGGCACTTCCGGTTCCAGCGCCCGCACGCCGCGTCGGGCAGCGGCCTTTTCAGCACCCTTGGCGAGTCCTGCGACGCCGCCCGTACCGGCCATCGACAAGCCTTCTTCCTCAAACTTGCCCATTTTGGACGCGGGCGGTGCGATCAACTTGTCTAGCTGACGGCCCCAGAAATTCGACGGCGCCTCGACCTTTGGCCCGAGCCCAGGCACGGCATTGGCTGCGGCTGTCGCCATGTCGGGAATGAAAAACAGCGTGTCGATCCCGATTTTCGCAGGGATTCGTACCGCTTCACGGCCGACATCCTTCGCGACGCCGAGCGCCTTGTCGCCCATGCTTTCTGGAGGTGCTGGCGGTGCCGCCTGCATCTTCTTTATTTCTTGGGCGAGCAGGGTCGCCGCCTGAGTATCGCCAGCGGCATCGGCGTTTTTCAGGGCCGTTTGCAGTTGTGGGAGTTCAGCCACCGCCGTACTTCTTTACGAGATCGTCAATGGTGGGGGCGCCAGAGGCCGACGGCGCGTGCGGAACCAGCTTGGTTTTCGCCTCGTCGATCTGCCCTGAAATTGCACTGTGACGAGCGTCCATTTCGGCATAGAGGCGCGGAATCACGCGCTTCAACTGCCCCGCCGTCATGTCTCCGTTGATGACATGCTGTAGATCGGTACGCGCGGTGTCTGTCAGCACGCCCGTCATGCTCGGGTTGTTGAGAATGCGCGCCGCCTCGATCTGGAAACTGTTAAGGACGGACTGAAACTCCGCGACATCCTCACTGCCCGCGCCGGCTTGAACCATACGAGCGGTGCCCTCGACGAGCTTCACGTCACTGCCGAGCCCCGTCTTATCGACGAGCGCCAGCACGCGATCACCGTTGAACTTCGCCAGCTTCTCGAATGTCGTGATGGCGTTGTCCTGCCCAACGAGCTTGACGATGCTCGCCTGCTCGCCCTTCGAGACAGCGCGGCCTGCGATTAAATCTTCTGGCTTGATGTTTTTCGATTGAATATCTGCGGCAACCGCTTCGTGGATCTGGTTCGCCACCTTCTGCCCTTGCCCGCGCGGATAGCCGCGCACCCATTGAGTAATCGCGGCGGGGTTGGCTTCGACTTCGGCAACGGCGAGCGGAAGCGATTTCTCGTCGAGCATGACGGCATCGTTCGCCTTTTCCTGCTCCTTCAGTTTTCGCTCTTGAATGTCTATCTGCATCATCTTCAGAGCGCGATTCTCCTCGTCGCCTTCGGTGTGTCGCGCCGTCTCCGCGACCCAGTGATCCCATCGGTCCTTTTCCACCTTAGAGGCATTGGCGGCCATCGTTTCATCGTGCGTGACCTGACGGGCAAACTGCAACGCCTTAACGTCCGCATCGACGCGACCCTTATAGGCTTCTCGCATTTCCTTGAAAATCTTGTCCTGCTGCTCTTGACGGTCCTTGAACCGCTTGTAGGCTTCCTGGTACGCGGCTTCGTGCTGCTGCATCACTTCTTCGTTGCCGGCGAGATACCCCTTCACGAGCCCCGTGGTCGAGGCCAGCATCAGTCCGGCGTCCTGCTTCGTGAGTTTGCCGCCGAACGCTGAGATCGCCAGTAGCGGGAACAGGCGCCCGAGCGGGTTCGTCACGGGCTTCGGCGCCGGCTGCTGGAACTGCTCACCGAGATTTGCCAGTTCCTTCTGCCCGAGCGCGTCATAGCCGGCCTGAGCCTGTGGCAAGTCGGCGGCAGCAGCGGTCGCTCCCGCATCGGCCGTCGCATCCAACCCCGACACGGCCGGATTCACGCCGCCCGTGGTGTCTGTCGGTTCACCGAGTCCTGCGGCCATTATCCTGTCTTCCCTTGCTTGTACTGACTGGTGAGCATCTGGTACATCTGCGAGAGCTGCTGCGGCGTGATCCCGGTCAACTGCTGGAACTGCGGATCACTGACGGCCACCGTTTTCCCGGTCTGCTGGTTCGTGAACGTCGCCGTCGACAGGTTCTGCCCAGCGCCCTTGTGGAAACCGTTCAGGACGTACCCGCCCGTGCCCGTGTAGGCATTCCCGCCCGGCGGGTAGATGACCGGAGCGCCCGGATCGTGGCCGTACGTGGCCTGCATGGCAAGGGTCGTGCCGCCCTGCGCCGTCCCGATGATCCGGCCGCTCGACCCCGTACCCTGCCACTGGACGACGGATCCCTGCGGCACCGCCACGCTGTTCCCGGCCGGCGCCACGGACGGCACGTTGAGCGTTTTGTTCGTCACGCTGGACGCCGAGTTGTTCCCGAACCAGTTGAACTGGTTGCCGAGGAGGTCGACCGCGAGCGCGCCCGCCGCGCCGATACCCAGCGCGCCGGCCAGACCGATGCCACCGCCGGCCGCTCCGGCGCCAGCAGCCCCAGCGTCCGCACCTGCCGCACCGCCCAGCCCGCCGGCCGACGCCCCGATGGACGTACCGATGTCCGTGACTGCTGCGAGGTCGACTGCCGCAGGGGCCGCTCCGGCCAGTCCCGCCACCCCGGCGCCCGCCGCCGAGAGGCCCAGCGCGTCGCCCGTGATCCCGCCGATCGCGGTCGGCGCAGCCCCGGCCACCAGTCCGCTGCCCACTGCCCCGGCCGCGCTTCCCGCGCCACCGAGCAGGCTGCTGACACCGCTCCCGATGGCGCTACCGGCCTTGCCCAGAAGGCTCGTGATGCTGGAGAGGGCGCCGCCAGCAGCAGCCCCGGTGCCAGTCCCGCTGCTGGCCGTCTGCTGCGCGTACGCCTTGGCGAGATCGCCCATCAGGCTCGAAAGCTGCTGCTGCAACGCGGTATTGCTCTGAATCTCCTGCATGATCCCCGACTGCACGTACCCGCCGCCGGTCGCCGTGAGCTGAAGGCTGGAATTCAGTTCCGCGATGAATGCGTTCGACACCGCCGTTTGATCCGCCAGTTGCTTCTGCTGTTCGATCTGCGAGGTCTGACTGATCTGGGCCGACTGCTGATTCTGCCCGCCGGAGTTCGCCAGCATCTGCGCGACCTGCTGTTCCTGACTGGTGGCGTTTTTCTGGATCTGATCGAGAGCGGCATTCGCTTGCCCCTGAAACGGTGCCGTGAGGTTCCCGCTGGTGTAGGCGCCCAATTCCTGAGTGCCCGCTGTGAGCGAAGGCTGGCCGATGTTGGAAATCTGCTGCGCCAGAGCGTTATTCTGCTGCTGCGTATTATTCGCCTGTCCCGAGATGATCGCGTACAGGCCCCCGAGTTCCGCCAGACTCCCGAGCGGACTGTTCAGGAGCGAACTCACGCCGCTGCCGAGGCTCGACAGGGCCGAGCCCAACCCGCTCGCGGGCGCCGTTCCTGCCACCGCGGAACCGGCCGAACTCGTGACTCCACTGAGCCCGCTGGTGTCCGTGACGCCCGTGGTCGGATTGGCAGACACTGGCGGCGCCGCGGTCGTCGTCGGAAACGGGTTTCCACCAAGCCCGAGCGGGCTCGTGTTGGTCGCAAAGGGATCGGTGGCCGGGGTAATCCCGAGAGCGTTCGTGTTGCCGAAGCCCGACGAACTGCTGTTCCCGAACGTATCAGTCAGGTTGAAGCCGGTCATTCTGTCACCATACCCATTGCGCGTTCTTCCTTGGCGTGGACGAGATTATGCGCCCGGTGCCAGGTGTAGAACTCGTTTTCGTTCGTCCACTGGTGATTGATGGTCGCGAGTGAACTCGTGGCATCGGTCAGTTGCCCGATCGCCTTGTGGTTGAGCCAGTGTCGCCCGAACCAGTCGGAGTCGAGTTGCCCGTCCAACACCACAGTCTGGATCGCGCGCCCGCGCCGGCCCATTTCCTTCACGTAGGTCATGTGTCGGATGGCATGCGGACCGATCCAGTTTTTCATGGTGTCCGCATCGCCGTACTCCAGCGTCCCAAAAGGTGTCAGTAGGCTCATTGGTTCGACCACCGATCGGCTTTCTTGTAGTCCATGAACATCCCGCACAGTTGCATGTTGGCGCCCTGCGTGGTGAGCGTCATGCCGACGTTCTTGCTCCACAGTCCTTGCGTCGCGGCATTCACCAGTTCATACGTGCCCGTCACGGTCCAGTTGATCGCGAATCCGCCAGCGCCGGTAAAAGTGATCTTCTGATTCGAGTTGTTGATGAACTGAAGGAAAATCGACGACAGATTAACCGGCTGCGATATTCCCAACCCATCGACGGTGAGCGACACGGTGCCCGATTGATTGAACAGGATGATTTCCACGCCCACGCGGCCCACGGCTTTATCCGACAACGGATCGCCCATGTCCCACAGCGCCGTGACCGCCTCTCCGGGTGGGCTCGTGGTCTTATCGGTAAAGAGCGAATAGAGTTTGTTTCCGATGAACGCCATGAGAGTCGGCACGGCATTGATGATGGTGCTGGTGATGAACGTCACGGCACCGAAGTTCGCGAACCACCACACGCCGTTGAACCACAACGCGATCAGAGGATCGTTATCCGCTTGCGGATCATTGCCGCTGCCGAGGTTGAACGCCGCGCACAGGATGTTATTCACCACGCACTGACCGCCGGAAATGGTCTGTGCGAAGTTGAGGTACTGCCACGTCCCGTCGATGTCCTCCGAGACGCGCGCGGCGTTCACGCCGTCGATGATCCAGCCGCCATACCGATTCGCGAACATCAGCGATCGGTTATACGGGAACACGCTAAACGGCTGGTCTGTCCCGATGATGCTCTGAATGGGCACTAGCGTATACACAGGGGTCGAGGAACCTGTGGGCACGTAGACATCGGCCACGGCATACACACAGGTCGCACCGAAAATGTACAGATACCCGTTCTGACCCCACAGGCGCGTGATCGAGCCCGAGAGCGTCGGATCGGTCATGTTGATAAAGCCGGCACCATTGGCGACCAGCCACGCGCTGTTGTTGATCGGGTCCGTGGTCGCCGTGCCATCGTTGGCGGCGGAGTACGAAATCAACCTACCGCTCGCCACGAACACGCGCCCGAAGCACACGCACACGTCCGATCCGCCCGTGGGCTGATTCGCGCCGACCATCTTCGTGTACGTGGTGCCATCCCACGTGTAGATGCCGTTCGTATCGGCAAAGATCGCGTACTTGTTCATCCACTGCGACATCCGCGATCCTGACCCGGACAGCGCCGAACTGATCTGGCTCGTGGCGTTGCTGTTCACGTTCGTCGCAAACACCTTGCCGTTGGTCGCGTAGGAAAAGAGATACGGAATCGTCGTGACCTGCCCGAACTGCGCGGCGTAAATGGAATCGGCCACGAAATCGTGCAGCACGGCACTCAGATTCGGTACGGAATGCACATTCGCCGCGCCGATGGGGATCAGGTTTTCCAGGTGATAGAAGAAATTCGCGTGTTCACCGATCATCGCGGATCGGTCGGACTTCGTGTACACACCCTTGAAGTCGCGGAACGAATGCGTGAAGGCTTCCCTTTCACCCTTCGCCGGTATGGCTTGATCGACGGCCATGCTAGCGCCCTATCGCATAGGGGTTGGTGAACGCAAAGGTCGCGAAGCCGCGGTAGCACATCTGAAGCATGCTCTTGTACTGCTGCATGAAGATCGCCGCCTCGCCCTGCGCCTGCTCCTTCCACTTCGCCTTGAACGCGGCGTAATACTGCACGGGCTCCTGAAACGGCACCGGGATCTGCTCGACGGTGGCATCGGAGACGAGCGCATTGGGCACCACGGCCACGTCCCAATCGGTGACATAGGATTGGTCGGGATTGGGTCCGAGCCACACCAGCGTTGCGCCCATGCGGCAGAACGCGACTGGGCGCTGGTAGTAGTTCGAGTACGGGCGGAACATCGCATCGAAGGTCGTGTAGGCGTAACGGTTGAGTTTCACGCGCTGGTTTCCCCAGTAGAGCGTGATGCCCATGACATCCACGAGCTGCGGCCCCAGGGCGCCGATGAAGGTCTGGGGGACGTACTGTTCCTGCTGCGCGGTGAGCGAGAGGTTCGTGACCAACTGGCGCAGGCACTTCGAGTCCTGCGCGACGCGATTACGCGCCTCGTTGATGTAGTCGGTCAGTTCAGTGACAGGCCAGTAGTTGCCCGAGGTATCGTGCAGGAGGCGCTGAACCTGAGTCGTGTAGGTTGTGAGCGCACCCAATTCTCACCTCTTTAGATCGCTTCAGCCGAAACGTCGTCGTCCTCGTCGTCGTCATGGTCGTCGGGGACCGGCGCCGGGTTCTCCGACACCGGCCCCTTCGTGCCACCAGCATTCACGAGGGAACGATCGTTGCTGATCTTGGGCGGCCTGCCGCGGCGCGGCGCGCTGGGCGCAATCTCATAGACCTGTTTCAGAGGCTGGAACGTGCATTGCCCGAGCAGTTCCGTCGCCCATTCCAGCGTCGTGTTGGCAGAGAGCAAACCGATGCGATGAAACGCAGGCGCCTTGTCATCGAGACCGAAACCAAACAGATGCCGCGCGGCTTCAATCGGCATCGTCAGGGATTCGCCGCCCTTCCACGAATACTCGATGTTGGCGTACTTGCCCTTGCATTTGAACGGCACCGTGACCCGCAGGTGCGTGAAGTTCGTTTCGCTTTCATCCGCCATCGGTCACTCCTCAAGTGTGGACGCTGAAATAGCTCGTCGCGGTCGTGCCGCTGGCGAACACGGCGACCGACGCGCCGGACGCGTTCAGGTCGCCAGATGAGGATGCGGCCTGGAGCGTTCGGAACACGGGCGCGGTGGCCGGAGTGTTGCCGGTCGTCTGATCGAGTGGGATGAACGTGAGGTCCGGGTTGTACTGCACGACGCAGTTGGCGCCGAGCGTGCAGTAGAACTGACACTGACCGATCTGGGCGGGCGGGAACGGCGTCACGACGGTCGCGATCGTCTGCGTCGGACCGCCGACACCGATGTTCGTCGAAGCGGCCTGGAAGGGCGGCAGGAACACCGGAATTCCCGTCAACGAGGTCACGGTCGCAGCGGTGATCGTGGTGTAGATCGTGATCGCGGTCGTTGACGGGATCGTGAGGATGCGGAACACGTTGCCGACGAGGATTCCCGTGCCGGAGAGGCCCGAGGTCGAACCGCCGAAACTGATGAAGTAGTTCGGCATCGCCGGTGCGGTCGGCTTCAGCGTCAAACCGTGCGCGGCGTTGAACGTGATCGTACCGATGTTGTTCGCTGCACTGAAGGTCGCGCCGGCGCCCGCCGGGATCACGAACTGAGTCGTGCTCATCTCGGTCTGAATATCGGCACCCCAAAGAGGAATGTTCGGTTCCATTGCTTTTCCTTACAGGGCAATCGCGCCCGTGATGTTCGTGACCGCCGCCTGAGTGGTGGGCTTCGTGCAAACGAGTTCCAGAAGCGTCAGCACGACGCCGACGTAGCCAAGTACCGAACTGGACAGCAGGCTCTCGAATCCGCTGAAACTGAAGTTCGCCATGTCGTGGATGTACAGATTCAGGTAGTTCTTGTTCAGCAGGTACAGCGTACCCTCCGGGCATCCGAGGTCGACGTAGATCGGCACGCCGCCGATGTCGAGCGCGCGGAAGGCCGAGCGCGGCCGGTCGCCGTCCGAATCGAATCCCTTGCCCGGCTGGATCTGGTAGGACTCGATGCCGATGAAATCGTCCGCGAGCTTCGCCCAGGTCCCCGGTCCCATGACGCCCATCGTCGGACTCTCGGAGCCGTACTTCTGCACGCCCACGATGTAGTGCATGACGAGCGAGCGGGTGGGCGCGGCGGCGGCGTTGTACTGCTTGCTCTGCCACCACGTATTGGCTCGCGGCTGACCGCCGTAGGTCGAAGCGGTCGTGCCGTCGTCGATGGCGCCGGGGAAGCCGATGAGCTGCTGCGTGTTGGTGCCGTTGTTGTACAGCGCGTTCTGGAGCGCCGCGGCACCGTTGTTTCCGGCATCGTTCATGCGCGCTTCAAGGAGCGGGACGACGGCGTGATTGAGTTGCAACGCGCCTTCCATGCCGAGGAACGTGACCGGCGTGATGAGCGCCTTGACGTTGAACTCCGCCAGATACGCGCCCTGCTGCTGGGTGGGGGTGTTGAAGTTACCCGCGTACCCCGTCCACTGCGAAGTGGTCATCGGTGCGCCCTGGATCGGCACCGACACAGAGGACACGCCGCCCGAGCAGGACTGCGCCTGCGAGAGCAGCGCGGCCAGCACCGGCGAGGATTGGTAAATCTGCACCACCATCGACGGGACGTATGCCCGGCGCGTGACTGCCGCAAGCTCTGCGCCGTAGGGCGCTGAGGCGGGGACGATTCCTGTACCGTATTGCGGCATGGTCTGCTACTCCGTTGTCGTTACCCGGCTCTGCGGGCTTTGAGAATTTCGTCGATGGAAGCGTGCGCCTGTTGCGCGGCCCATTTGCGCCGGTCGCCCCAGATTTCCTTGGCGTCGGGCAGCACGTCCTTGCGCACCGTCTCGAAGGTCGAGGGGGTCGCGGCGGCGATCCGCTTGGACAGTTCCACATGCTCCATCGCGGTTTCCCAACTGCCGATGTGCTTTTCGACGATGGCCTTTTCCACTTCGGCCGGATCGAGGCCGCGGGCGGTGGCTTCGGCGTGCTTGCGCTCGCGGTTGCGCTGCGCGGATTCCTCGATCTGCCGCTGTTCCAGTTCCGCGATCTTCTTGTCGCGGGACGCCAGGCTCGCATCGAACTGCGTTTCCTGCTCGATTTCCGGGAACCGATACGTCGAGGGCGCGGCCTTCATGAGCAGTTTCTTCGTCTCACGGCTCAGTTCCGGGTTTTCCAGCAACGCGAGGGCCGCGCGCGCGAGGTTGTCGCGCTGTTCCTCGGTTTTGTTTTCGAGCGACATCGCTAACCCCTATCGCCCTTGGAGTTGGCGTTCTGCGAACTCACGATCGGTCGCTGCGTGGCGCCCGGCGGCTTGACCTTGAACGTATTGCTCATCACGCCGCGCGGGGAGCCGGAGTTCAGGCCACCGACCGCGAGGTTGTTGTAGCGCGGCGGATTGTGGATGTTGCCCTTGACGAGCCCGGCATCGGTCGGTTCGCGGATCGTCAGGCCGGTGTTGGGGCCAAGGAACTTGTTTCCCATGATCGTTCTCCTACTGCAAAGTCGGTGCGCCGCCCGGCGCGCCACCTGGCGCGGCTCCGGGGGGTGCGGCGGGTTTCGGGGGGGCGCCAGGGCCGGCTTGGCTCTGAAGCGCCTGCATCAGTTCGGCGGGCATCAGCTTCTGGCTCTGCTCCTCGTTCTTGCCGAATTCCTTTTTCAGCGTCGACAACGCGGCGAGGCAGGCATCGAAGTCCTTGGACGCCGGCCCGAAGTCCATCATCGCCAAGGTGAGGATGTGCTGCGCGACCATGACTTTCGCCTTGCCGCTCGCCTGATTACCGGCCGGTTTCTGCGGGGTGAGCATCGGAGAGGCGGATGGTCCGCCCTGTGGTGCTGGCGCCGGCGGAGCGCCCGGAGGTCCGCCTGCGGGAGCGGCGGAAGCGTCGGGCGGCATGTCAGGCATGGGCATGGAGCCGGACGTTGTGCCGTTCACAACGGGAATGTCAAGCGCCCGAAATGAAACGACCCCGGTTTTTAGGCCGGGGTCGCAGTGGGAAGCGGGGCATTTCAGCCCCGCCGGTCAGCGGGCGGATGAGGGGGGAAACCGCTGACCTAGAGCTTTAACGCTTGCTCTTGCGCCGACGTCGGGACAGAACCATGTGGGCTCTCCTTATCAAACCGACGTTCCCTTATCACTTGCGAATCTTAGTCACTTTCTGGCCAGCCGCTTCCGCGGCTTGCTGTGCCTTGGCCGCAGCGGCTTCGGCAGGTTCGATCTTAGTCTTGAGATTCACTTTCAGCAAGTCCTTAATCGGCACTTGCAGCAGGTCCAGCAGTTCCTCGCGGTCGATCGCCTTGGCTTTGAACAGCAGCAGCGCCGTCTCGCGCGAATCGGCCATGAACAGCGGCGAGTTGCTGTGCGCATCGACGCGCACGATAAAATCGTCCGTGAACTGACTCGCCGTGAACTCGACGCCGGCAATCTCGTCGCGGAACCGGGATTTCGAGTATTTCTGCAAGAGTCGCAGGTACAGCGTCGCGAGTTCCTCAAGCGAATCCTCGACGATCATCGCGCGGCGCTTGGCGCGCGAGGCACCCACTCGCAGGAGCTGCGCGGCATGGGATTCGCTTCGGACCCCGGACTCGCCCTGTCCGCTCATGATCGGCGTCGTGCCCATCTGATCGTCGAACTGCGTATCCAGATACGTAATTTCCGAAAAGAGGTCATCCGGGATCGTCGTTTGAAGCTTCTCTGCCTTCCCGCCGGGGTTGTCGGACAGCACGAGCCCGTTCGGGGTGTCCATCGCGTCCTGGATTTCATCGACCGAGCCATCGAAGCCGGTCGCATAGCTGGGCGGGGACGCCTGGAGTTCCATCATGTGCTGGACCTGATCCCAGCGGCGATTGCGCATCTTCTGAAGCACGATCAGCCGCTCGACGGCCGAGATGCCGTAAAAGTAATCGTGCATCGGAAACGGGCAGATTTGCACGAACGGCAGCGCGTTGGGCAGGTAGAGGTTCGAGATCGGCCGGTCGTAGACGATGATGCCGGGGTGCGCAAGCGTGAACACCGTATAGTCGTGGATCGAATCGTCGAACACGTACAGTTCGTGCATCCGCACCATCGGCTGCGCGAGTTTCGGCTTGTACGGCATCCGCACGCCGAGCGAGGGATTAAATTGCCCGGTGACGACCGGCATCGCGCTCGATGTGATGATACGGTCGATCGGCTGCGCGGTCTGATCGTCCTTCTGCTCCTCGTTCGCCACCGCATCGTCGACGATCTGCTGGGCGCTGGGGTGATTGGCCAGTTTCAGTTCGTACAGCAGTTGCGATTTCGGGATCAGGTAGGTGTGGGAGATGGCTTCCTGGTTTTCCAGTCCCACCATATCTTCGCGCCACACGCCGAAGTTATGAGGCTCCACGATATCCGGGCTGATCTGAGAGACATTCCAGCGCGGCTTGATGAACATGCTGCCGTACACATACGCCCAGGTGAGCGCATCGCCATAGCGGATGTCCGTATTGCTCGCGTGCCAGACATCGTTCACGGCTTCGGAGAGCGGCGGCACCTTGCCGTATTCGTCCTGCGGGACCGATTTCGACAGTTCCACGGAGAATCGCGTCGTGTCCTGGCTGTAGTTGAAACTCACCGATTGGTCGATATGCGACCAGATTTTGTTCACCGTGCCCTGGATTTCCGCTTCCGTTTCGCAGCCGTAGAGGTAGAAGGTTTTCAGCGTTCGGTAGGCTTCGCGTCGATCTTCCTGGCTCGCGGTGCAGAGTTGCAACACGTCATGGATGAATTCCTGCCGCTCGATGCCGGGTTTGTCGTCTGGGATTTTCATTCTCGATACACTCCCACGATGTTAGGCGTCGGTTTCGGCAGGCTCTTGAGCGTGGCGCCGGCTTCAGGGGATGGCGTGAAGCCGATGCTTTCGGGTTTGAATTCCGGTGCCTTTTCGCCGCGCGCACTGAAGCCTGGAGCGGCATGCTCGATCGGAATCCATTCGGGCTTGAACTCGGATTTTTTCTGCATCCGTTGCAGCGCGGATTCGCCCGACTGCGCATCGCCGCTTCGGAGGTCGGTGAGCCCGTGGTCCTTGGCGAGCAAGTCCATCTGGCGGTCGATGAATTTCATATTCTGGCGACGGTGCGCGGGAGCGGTGCGGATTTCTCGTTTCACCAATCCGCTGCCGCAGCCACTGGGGCACTTGGCATCGAAAGCTTCAAAGGGGCCATGCGCAAGGCAGCGGTATTCTTTCAGTATCGGCATGTCAACTCTCCCGTCGGACGCTCACATTACTCCCACTGCGCGCGACACTCCACTTTGGCCGTCCGACCGCAACGGTTTTCTTCGGCGGCGGGACGCCATCCAATTCCGGCACGATACCAATTTTCCTGAAATAGTTCTGCACCAGCGCCTCCGCGACGTTGCGCGGGTCGGTTTTCGGCGTCTCGACCATATCGCGCCAGATGATGCCTTCGCCCAGGAGTTTCACGCGCATCTGATCGTTCCAGCACATGATCGCCAGTCCCGCGGCGACGGCGCGATCATCGTTCCGGCCCGCCGGTGCGCCCGGTGCCCCCGATCCTTCGCGCACGACTTTCTTCATTTCCTCGACGAGATCGCGCGAGTGGATCACGCACATGCCGCGCTCGAAGTAATCGCGGAAGCCGTTCATGAACCGCTCTTTCACTTCCTCCGTCGTCTTGGTGTGCAGGAGCGAGGAGCCGGCATTGCGGGTGTCGATGCGCTTGTAGATGTACTGCCTCATGTAGCGCACGACCTGGCGGATGGCATCGGGCTTGTCGCCCTCGAACTTCGAGTGCGCGGCGCGCTTCAGGTTCTGGAGTTCCGCGAGGACTGAGATGCCTGGCCCGTTGACCTCAATGTTCACGCTGCAATTACCGTAAAAGCCTGCTAAATACGCCAAAATCCACGCTACGGCATGTGTGGGGGTTTCGCGTGAGGCGAACTCCGCGACCTGTTCGATCCGGTTGTACCAGCAGCGCCACAACGAAATCGCGCTGAAATCCGCCCATTCGGAGGAGGCATAGGCAGGATCGCACCCCAGGACGTAGTACGCGCCGGGCACCGGCTCCGCCCACACCTTGAGTGTGGCTTTCTTCACGTTGCACGGGCTCACTCTCGTTTCGATGAACGAGGTGCCGGTTTCGATGCGGTAGGTGGAAGGATCTTCCTCGCCATTCAATCGCTTGATGCATTCGGTGATCGGGAGCGTGCGGAAGAACGCGGAGCCGGAGGCGATGAAGGCAATCTCCTCCGTGGTCGGGAATTCCTGATTGAGCATGTTCTCGTCGGTGATATCTTCCGATCCCTTCCAGCGATACCACGCGATCTGTTCGGCGTCGATGTCGTAGCCGTAGAGTTTCTTCACGTCCTTGACGTAAGTGCGTTCGGTGTTCGTGAGTTTGCCTTTCTGGCCCCAGTACACATCGAAAATCTGCGAGTTGCGATTGACTCTGTAGAACTCGTTTGCCCACCAGCCGATGAAAATCGCGCGTTGCGTCGTGGCCTTCTTCGCTTCGAGCCACATATCGTGAAAGTGGTTGAAGCCGTTCGCGGTCGATTCCCAGTGATAGAATCGATGCGGGTTTTTCTCCGCGAAGCTAGACCTAAGCGAGTGGATGTTATTCGGGTCTCCGTAGAACGCGGTTTCGGTCGAATGGCAGACGGTGAGCGCACCGGACCGACCGAGTTTGCTGCCGCCCGCGCGCGTCGTGGTGCCGGCGACCATCATGGAAAGGCGCGATCCGTTGTCGAGTACGAGCTGGTCGCGGTTGTCGTCGATGACTTCGCGATGCCATTCTTCGGGGAGTCCGGCGCGGTAGAGTTGCAGTTTGGTCCTGAAGTCGCCGCGGGTTTTTTCATCCTGCGTCACGAGGCCGGCCGAGATCCCTTGGTACTTGTTGATGAAGTACATATCGAGGGCGAGCGTGAAGGTGGATGATCCGATCTGCCGGCTTTTCAGCGTGACGAATTCATGCACGCCTTCCTGGAGCCCGAGTTGGATTTCCTGGTAGAGCCGGGTTTGCGTGCCCAACAGGTTTTCACCGAGCGAGACGATGCCGAGTTCTTTCGTATCAATGCGCAGAGCGCGCGCGAAGGACATGAACTCCTCATCGTCGATGACGCTCATATCAATGCATCAGCGGAACGGTCACGCCGCCCGATCCGTAGTAGGTGATCGCGATGCCGAGACTGATGGTAAGCGTGACGACGGTGCCGGCGGTCACGGGGCTTTGCGGTCCTGGGGTCTGCGCCATCACGAGCCCTTGCGCATAGGTATTGGAGTTGGCGAACACGTACACCGGATTCACGTTGCAGCCGTTATCTTCGATCAGTTTCTCGGCATCGAAGCGCGCCATACCCAGCACGTTCGGGATGTTCGGAAGTGGCCCAGGCGGCGGCGCTGGTCCGTTGCTTGCGGTCAGGTACGTATTCAGGCCCAAGGGAACGATGGTTCCCGCCGCCGGATTCTGCGCGATCACGTAACCATACGGCACAGTGCTGCTTGCCGCCCACATCACGGGACGGATCACGTTCAGGCCCGCCTGCGTCGCTCTAGTGATGGCATCGTTGAGTAGCACGTAAGGTCCGCCGGCAGACACGACGAGGCTCACGGACGATCCAGATGACACCGTAGAGCCTGCAATGGGGCTTTGAGAGAGTACCTGTCCGATCGGCAGCGGCGAGGTTTGCGGTGTTATCGTTCCGGTGGTCAATCCCGACGATGCGAGAACGGAACTTGCCAGACTCTGCTGTATTCCGACGACGTTTGGAACAGTGACCGTGATCGGCGCGACGTTCTGCGCCAGCAGATTATTCCACCGCCGCGGTCGATGCGGAGCGATGACCGGCAGATACCGCATGAACCGCCAGCCTTGCGGAAGCGCGTAGGGGGCGGTGTGCGCTTGAGCGAACAGATACGCGAGCAGCATTGCCCGCGAATTTCGGCGCCGTGCCGGAATCGCTTCGACCGTGACGACAGGTAGAGCCATTGATTACTGATGTTTACTTGATGCTACTTGATTTCGACCATCTCGATCGTGATGCTGGCGTTGAACGCCGCGGCGGGGTTCGCAGGGACGAATAACGAATACCAGCTCGCCGCCGGGATCAGCACGCCGCGGGGCGTGAGGTCGAACTGGTAGGGCGCAAACTCGTTCCACTGCTGGTTGTCGATCTGCGCGCCGGCCGTGCCGGTCGTGGTCGTGGGCAGCAGCAGGACGGTGCAACTCGCCGCGCTCGATCCTGCCGACAGCGGGTTCGGCGTGAGCGATGATCCTCCCGTGCTGGCCGTCGAGCGGCGCAAGGCAGTGATACGCTGAATCGCCGCGGCAGTCGCGTTCGCGTTAAGCAGGATGCGCGAGATGAATACCGGAACCGTCGATCCCGTGGAGATCTGAAGCAAGTCGTAAGAGGCGGGAGTATTGGGAACCGAGAAATTATCCGACGTGATCGTGTAGCTTTGTCCGCAGTCGATGAGGGCCATGTGAAACTCCTAATAGCGTGGTATGAAAACAGGAAGGAATGTACGCCGTTTGCGTTGAATTGTCTGAGCCGGAGGCAACCCGCTGCCTTCGCGCAGTACCATGCCGATTGTTTGATGCTGTGTGTTCGCCGCGGCCGTGAAGGTCGCTGCGACGGCCGAAGTTGCCGTCAGCCGCTTATCTTCTGGCCGGATGGACTCTCCAATCGTCGCCCATCCGGAGGCGCGCGAGGTAAAACCCGTGCCCGCCGTCGGTACATTGGTGGACGAATTCGGATTGATACACCAGCCGATCAGCACATCAGGCTGCACCCCAGGCGTGATATTCGTGCTCGTGCATCCATCCGCCCCCGTGCCTGGCGTCGCCTGGTTCTGGGAGGCGGTTTCACCAGCCTGGAACAGCGTGCCGGAGGCTTCCAGCCCAGAGTATTCCATCGCCAGCGCGCCCAGAAACGTCGAACTCGCAAAGGTTGCGACGACGGCTGTGGTAGCGGCGGCGGCGTTCTTGATACACCCATAGGTGTAGTTGATGCCGCCGAGCGTCACCTCTGCGGCCTTGATGATTGTGCCGGTTTCTCCAGAGCGCGTGATCGTCGCACCCAGCGCACCACCGACATAGGAGAAGATAAACGCGATGGCATTGCCTGCCGTCGTCGCCACCGCGAATGAGCCCGTGCTCATGTTCGTTGCGGCCGCCGCCTGGCTCGCTTCCTTCAACTGGACGAATGCGTAGGCCATGTGTGTCGTGCCTTACGGATAGCTCGATGGGTAGGAGAGATTCGTCACGGGATTCGCGTTGATGCAGGCAAGTACGCTGTTGGTCCCCCCAGTCCAGTTACCGGCCCCCGTTCCACCAATGTAATTCCAGATGAGGTAGTTGATCCCCACCGTGACATTCGCCCACGCGAAGATATCGTTCGGTGTGTAAGGCGATCCGGTCAGACCCGAGCCATTCAGTTCCGGACTCTCCACGTTATGGAGCGAGGCCATGTGTGTCTTGTAGTTAGTGCCAGGCGTGGTGCCGGCGATGCCGCAGTAGGCAGCCTGTGCCCAGTAGTAACGCGGATTGGAGAGCATAAACGAATAGCCCAGGATATCCGGCCCCGCAAACGCCACACGGCGCACGTAGGCATCCTGAACGAAATCCGCGCTGTTCTGGATGTTCCCCTGTTCGATGAAGCTGTGCTTCTGTCCCCAATTCATGTTCGGCATCGCCGCCACCGCGGCCGTGCCCAGCGCATCGAACTGCGTTCTGTACCCTGCGATGCTGTAATCGGAACCGTTCGCCAGTCCGAAGCTCGTATCGTTGCCGTCGATGACACCCTGCACGGCCGTGTTGGCGT
>Ga0075015_100000012_pt1 | contig 38132 bp, 32 predicted proteins | sample AleBraG_ABR_2013_FD_71476 | JGI IMG/M metagenome (GOLD analysis project Ga0075015, IMG submission 71476) | Freshwater sediment microbial communities in response to fracking from Pennsylvania, USA - Alex Branch Run_MetaG_ABR_2013 | ecosystem: Environmental > Aquatic > Freshwater > Creek >...
GGCCTCTGGCGACAGGTCGGTCATACGCCGTATTGTAGTCACCCGGCCTCACCGCCACCATCTCGAGGGGTGCCCAATGAAACGAATTGAAGCCAGCGTCTGCCCCCTCGATTGTCCGGATACCTGCAGCCTCGCGGTGACCGTCGCCGACGATCAGGTCATTGCGGTGCGTGGCTCCAAGGTCAATCCCATCACCCACGGTGCGGTGTGCGCCAAGGTGGCCAATCACTATCCAGAGTTCGTGCACGGCGCCAATCGTCTGCGCTACCCGCTGCAGCGGGTTGGACCCAAAGGCGCGGGCCCCTTCACGCGCATCAGCTGGGCAGAAGCGCTCGATGTGATTCACCATCGCGTCACCGATGTCATCAAGCGCCACGGCCGCCAAGCCGTCCTGCCCCTCAACTACGCCGGACCCCACGGAATGCTGGCCGGCGATTCGATGTCACTGCGGTTTTTTCATAAGCTCGGAGCCTCGCTGTTGAATCGCACTCCGCTCTGCGGTGGTATTCGCAGCGCAGCCTACTCCGGGACCTTTGGCGCCACGCCGGGCACACCGCTCCAGCAGGTGAGCCTGGCGCAACTCATCATCGTCTGGGGCAACAACGCCACGGCCTGTAATCTGCACTTGATGCGCCAGATCAATGCCGCCAAACACCAAGGCGCCAAACTGGTCGTGATCGATCCACGTCGGGTTAAGGTGGCTGAGCAGGCACACCTGCATCTGGCCGTTCGGCCGGGCACGGATGTCGTGCTGGCCTGGGCGCTGGCAGTGGAGCTGGAGCGGTTGGGGGGCCTCGACCGCGCCTTTATCGAGCGCAACGTAGTCGGCTTCGACGCGTACATGCAAGCGGCGCGCGCGTATCCTCCGGAGCGCGCCGCACCGATTTGCGGCCTTGAACTCGAAGACATCCGAACTCTGGCCCGTTGGTACAGGGAAGCCTCGCCTGCCGTCATCGCTTGGGGGAACGGCCTGGAGCGCAATCAGAACGGCGGCTCGGGACTTCGCGCCATCGCCGCCCTGCCGGCGCTGGCCGGCAAGTTCGGCGTGGCCGGTGGTGGCCTGGTTGGCGGTGCCGGTCATGCCTTCCCCAAGACCCTGGACAAATTGTCCGGCGCGCAGCTTATTCAGCCGCAAACCCGCACGATTAACATCATCGATACCAGCGAAGCATTACTGGACCAGCAGCTTGACCCGCCCATCAAGGCCCTGTTCATCTACAACCACAATCCGCTGATTGTGCACCCCGACCAGAATCGAATGCGCCAGGCGCTTGGCCAGGAGGACCTGTTCACGGTGGGCATCGAAGTCGCAATGACCGACAGCATGCAGTATGCGGATGTGATACTGCCGGCCTGCACCCACTTCGAGCACGCGGACCTGTATGCGGCCTACGGACAGCAGTACCTGCAGCGCGCCGAAGCAGTGATACCGCCCGTGGGGGAGAGCCTTCCCAACACGGAGGTGTTTCGCCGCCTGGCGGCCCGATTTGGCTTTGACGATGCGGCCTTTACGGCCAGCGACTCGGAATTGATGGACAGCGCGCTCAACGAGCAGGATGCGCGCATGCAGGGCCTTCGTCCCAGCCGCCTGCCGGTGGATCAGGCCCTCAAAATGACCATTGACGGTGCCGAGCCCATTCTCTCGAAAAACGTCTGGCCCAAGACTCCCAGCGGCAAGATCGAGCTGGAATCGAGCGTACTCGGGCGTTTATACGGCGCCGCGCTCCCGACTTATCGTGCGCTGGAGTCCAGGTTTCCACTGACCCTCATTACGCCCGCCTCCGACAAGCGCATCACCTCGACCTTCGGCGGTCTGGCCTGCAATGACGCCACCCCATCGCTGGAGATGCATCCGGAGGATGCCGCGCGGCGCGGATTGGTCGACGGATCGTGGGTGACGGTTTGGAACGATCAGGGACGCGTCTCCTTGCCGCTCCGGGTCACTGACGAGGTGCGCCCTGGCGTGGTCTGCTCCGAAAAGGGCGCCTGGATGCGCACCAGCGACAACGGCCAGACCGTCTCGGCGCTCGCCCCGACTCACAAAGCTGACCTCGCGCAGGGCGCCTGTTACAACGATACGCGGGTTGAGGTGACTGCCCGTTAGGGCTGCGCGTTAAGGCTGCGCGCTAAGGCTGCGCGCTAAGGCTGCGCCATCGCACGAATAAACAGCCCTACGGTCAAGGCCACACCCACCGCTGTAATCGCCACGCGCAGCATCGTTTCGTTGACGCGTCGAAACAGGTAGGCACCCAATTGGCCGCCGACCAGCGCAGCCATCGCCGTCAGCGCCGCCTGCCCCCACGCCACCTGAGATGAAAACAGGAATATCAGCACCGCCGACGCATTCATGACGCCGGCCAATACATTCTTGGTGGCCCCGGCACTGCGCACCCCTAACCCACTCATGGTGAGCGCCGCCAACATCAATATGCCTATGCCGCCGCCAAAATAGCCTCCGTAAACGGAAATGGCCAACTGACTCAAGGCCCCTGCCCGCCTTCCGATGGTCGGCACCGCTTGATCCGCCCGACGCACAAAACTCCCCCACGCAAATACGGCGGTGGCAAACAGCACCAGCCACGGCACCAACGCGCCAAAGACTCGCTCCGGCGTCAGCAAGAGCAGGGCCGCGCCTAATCCCCCGCCAATCACACTGATCCACACCAAAGCCCACAAGCTCAGCGTCGGCAGACCCGTGACGTCCCGCCGCCCTGCCCAGCCGGTGGCAATCTGCCCGGGAAACAGCGCGATAGTAGAGGTGATGTTGGCGGCCACCGGACTCAAGCCGGTCAGCAACAGCGCCGGGAAGGTCAGAAAAAACCCCCGCCGGCGAGCGCGTTCTGCACGCCCGCGGCGAATGAGGCCAATACCAATACGAGCAGCGCGATAGTGATGGGTTCAGGCTCCGTTGAACACTCTAAGCCCGAGGTAGCGGGCCATCACGTTGAAATCCTTATCGGCGTGAAGCAATTCGTGATCGTGGACAATGCAGAAAGTTCCAATCAAGACATCAATGGTCTTGCGCACCGTCTGTCCGCGTCGGCGCAGTGCGCGAAAGTGTTGCGCCGCGAGCACTGCAATGTCCTGCCCGACAAGATCGACGCAGGGGATGTCAGCCACCAAATCCAAGGCACGTCGGTAGTCGGCATCGCGACTAAACCCCTGCAACAACTCCGCAAGAATCAAATCGCCCAGTAACAGCTGTCCCGATCCGAGCAGCGCGTCCAACTGGTCCGCCTGACGCGAGCGAGCGCCATTGAAGAAGCCAATCCAGACCGACGTATCGACGAGCACCATCGCGTTGCTCAGGTATCGCTGCGCATGGCCTCCAGGTTACCGCGCCAGCGCAGCTTGCCGCGCGCCGCGCGCAGTCGCTCCTGTCGTTTCAGCTGAATCAACAACCGCAGCGAATCTTCGACAGCGCGTCGCTTAGTGGGTGCGCCACCCAAACGCATCGCCTCACTCATCAGCTTCTCATCAATCACTATATTGGTGCGCATAAGCGCCAGCCTCTCAATGTGTATAGAGCGTCAACTATATACACACATAACTAGAATGGCAAATTGGCTGCTGGCGTCTCGCTATTTGTCGCCGCTGGCGGGCGGCTCCACATAGGTCACACCGCGGTCCGCAAATACCTTCGCCAATGAACCATCTGCTTCCATGCCCGCGATGATGCGGGCAATGGCGTCACGCAAGTCCGTGTTGGCGGATTTCTTGACCGCCAGTCCCAAGTTCCAGCCGGTGCGCATGAGACCCACAGGCTCCTGCGTATGGAAGGAAACGTCGCGCACACCCTGCTCGGCCAGCAGACCCTGCAGCTGGGCCTTGGGTCCCATCACGGCATCCACTTCCTCGGCCTTGAACGCTACTACGGCCTCCTCGAGCGAGAGCTTACGAACGGCCGAGGTGCGCAGCGCTCCCCCGTAACCGCTGCTGAGAATGTAGTCGCTGATGGTATCGCCCTCGACCGCAATCTTGTGTTCGGTCAGTGCCAACGGGGATTCCAGGTGCGGAATGCGACTGGGCTTGTAGGCAATGGCCACGGATTCGTGAAAGTACGGGGCAAACAGCTGTACATTCCCTTCATGTTGGGCAAAGGCGGCGTCGTAGCCCACGTGCAGCATGAGATCTGCGACGCCACCACCCAGGTAGTGACCTTTCCAGACATGGTTGCGCAGATCGTCGCTGACTGAATCGCCGGCTGCGATCAACCGCAATTTGAGCTTCAGTTCCAGGTGCTGCGCCAGCGCCCGGGCCAGATCGACATCGATGCCTTGCGCCTCGCGATCGGTACCCCGCGAGGAGTACGGCGGAAAATCATCGTATACAGCAATCTCGATTACGCCCCGGGCGCGAACCACGGCCAGAGGATCTTCACTATCGCCCTCTTGCCCCTGCCCCATCACCAAGCAGGAGCCGACCACCCACAGCAGTAGCGCAAACGCGGTGCTCTTACCCCTACTCTTCCACATGAACCGATTCTATGTAGGTGCGTATCGCCCAGATGGCTTCTTCACTGAACACTTCGGCGAAGGGCGGCATGTAGGTCACGCCGTTGCGCACAGAGCCATTACGAATGCGCACTTGGAAATACCCATCGCCATCGACTCCCGTCGGTAGATGGCGCAGATCCGGGGCGATGCCCCCGGATACGGCGCCGAGGCCGTGGCAACGAGCGCAGTTTTGATTGAAGGCTGAGGATCCAATTTCAATGGCCGTAGCCTCGGATGGCGTGCCGCGGTAAGGGTTTTCCGTCAATGGCCCCCCCACCAACGGCAGACCTTTGGTGTCCACCGGTTGAGGCACCACATCGCCGTGCCCGTAGGCGAGCGAGCCCGTCAGTGCCACAACGATCACCGCCACGCCTAGCGGCGCCACCCAATAGTTCACTGCTCGCATGATCCCCCTCCACAGGACGGATAGAGAGCTGACGCACATCAACACGCGCGTCAGCTCCCTGCTACCTCACCGCTTACTTGCCCTTCGCCGCCGCCATGTGACGGTGCACTTTGAATACCCAGAGCATGCCGCCCTGCGAGATATCCTTGACCTTGGCGGCGACATCGCCACCCCACAACGGGACCGCTCCGCCCCAACCTGAGGCCACGGCGACGTATTGCTCACCGTCCATTTCCCAAGTAATGGGCTGACCCACCACACCGGAGCCGGTCTGGAACTTCCACAGCTCCTTGCCCGTCTTCGCGTCGAAGGCCTTGAAGAACCCTTCCGGCGTGCCGGTGAACACCAGGTTGCCCGCCGTGGTCATCACACCGCCCCACAAAGGCGCCGAATTCTGATATTCCCAGACGATCTTGCCCGTAGCCGGATTGATCGCACGCAGGACTCCAATGTGGTCCTCGTACAGAGGTTTGATGTTAAATCCGGCACCCAGGTAGGCCGCGCCCTTCTTATAGGAGATCGGCTCGTTCCAGATGTCCATGCCCCACTCGTTGGAGGGCACATAGAAGAGCTTGGTGTCCTTGTTGTAGGCCATCGGCATCCAGTTCTTGCCGCCGAGGAATGAGGGGGCCGCAAATACCTTCTCGCCCTTCTCCATGGTGCCCGGATCGCCAGGGCGATTGCCGGTCTCGATGGGCCGACCGGTTTTCGGATCGACGCCCGTGGCCCAGGTCTGCTTGCTGACAAATGGGGAAGCGCTGATAAAGGCGCCCGTCTCACGATTGAGCACATAAAAGAACCCGTTGCGATCAGCCTTAGCGCCCGCCTTGATCACGGCGCCGCCCTTGGCGAGGTCGAAGGGAATAAATTCATTCACGCCATCGAAGTCCCACGAATCATTGGGCGTGCCCTGGTAATGCCAAACAATCTTGCCCGTGTCGGCATCAATGGCCAGCGTCGAAGTGGAAAACAGATTGTCGCCGGGCCGCGTGTGCGCATTCCATGGCGCCGCGTTGCCCGTTCCGCAATACAAGAGGTTCGTGTCCGCACCGTACGTGCAGCCCATCCAGGTGGCCGCACCACCGGTCTTCCACATGTCGCCGGGCCAGCTGGCATTCACCGTACCGGAAATGCCATTGTCCTGGCCGTTCAGGGTACCCATGTGCCCTTCCACGGTGGGCCGTGACCAGATCAACTTGCCCGTCTTGGCGTCGCGCGCGTCGACGCGCCCGATGATGCCAAACTCGCCGCCGGACACGCCGGTGACGACCTTACCCTTGACGATCAAGGGTGAGGCGGTGAATGAGTAGCCGGCTTTAAAGTCGCCCAGCGTCTCGTTCCAAACCACCTTGCCGGTATTCTGGTTCAATGCCACCAGATGGGCATCCAACGTGCCGAAGATCACCAGGTCGTCGTACAGAGCCGCACCGCGGCTTACGACATCGCAGCAAGGCTCGATGCCGTCAGGCAGGCGGTACTCGTAGGCCCACAGCCGCTGGCCCGTGTGCGCATCCAGGGCCCAGATTCTGGAATAGGACCCCGTTATAAACACCTTGCCGTTGTAAATCAGCGGTTGGCTCTCCTGTCCGCGCTGCTTCTCCCCACCGAAGGAGAACGTCCAGGCCGGCACCAAGTCGACGACATTGCCGCTATTGATGCTGGTGAGTGAACTGTAGCGCTGCCCGCCCTGCCCCATGCCGACGGCCAGGATGTTGTGCGTGTCGGTGGAAGAATTAGCGATCATTTCATCGGTCACCGCGGCATACGCGGCAGACAGCGTTGCGATCGTCGTCAGCGCCGCCGCTGCGAATCGGCGGCGCCAATCGCTGCGGCTGTCAATGTACTGGACTCTCATGTGTGCCACTCCTTAAGGAATATAGATGTTTGGAAAAAGGGTCGTTGTCAGAACGCCAGGAACGCGCCCACGTTGAAGTTATTGCTCTTGTTGTCGTTGCCGTTATGGGCTTTGGCCTCCACGCTGCTGATCTCGCCCAGGAGCGTGAGATTCTTGGTCAGGGAGTAGTAAATGCCCCCCGTCACCTTGCTGTTGCTCTTCACCAGGGTGGGAGCATCCTGGCTGTTGGCCAGATCCAGATTGCTCACCCCGTAGTTCACCCCCAGCTTCACCTCGCCAAACTTGTACGTGGCCTGCGCCAGGTACCCATCCGAGTTGCGCGTGTTGCCGCTCGTATCCGCGGCAAACACAAACAACCCCGTGGTGCCCATCCCCTTGCCGTTGTAGTACGCCCCCATCAGCGACAGCCCGCCCAGATCCAGTTTCCCAAACACATCAAAGCCCGTGCTGTTGTAGCTGTAGTTGTTCCCACCCGTCACGAAGGCATGCTTCTGGCCGATGAAGGTGGCCGACAAGGACAGCTTGCTGCCCTCGGCCCAGGAATTACTCCAGGCCACCTTGCCGTGATAACCGGGCGAACCCTTGGGTTGCGAGGCACCCGGGTCCGTCAGCGAATTGAGCGGATCGTAGATCCCGATCGTGAAACTCAACCCCCCAAAGTCCGGCGTGGTGTAGTTCATCTGCGCCAGCGTGTCGGTGTAGATGTACCCCAACCCGATGGAGCCCAACGTGGTGTTGGCCGGGTTCGCCCCCGAGGCGCTGCCCGCCACCCCCACTCCGGGCAACGTCATGTCATTGACAATGGCATCAAACCCAAACAGTCCAAAGTTGCGCCCCAGCGTGAAGGTCCCCATGTCCTTGTTCCCAAAGCTCATGTACACCTGGCGCACATCCAGTCCCGTCGTGCCCAGCGCCGTGTTGCTGTTCCCCGGCGTGCCCTGCAAATTCGGGCTCCCCCCATCATTGGTGGCAATGCCCGGGTACAGCCCAAAATGCGCCGACAAATCGATCCCCGCCTGCGTGGTGGCCACCGCAAAGGTCAGGGCCGCGGGCAACAATCCGTTCCCAATGTTCGACACACTGCTGGTGCTGGCCGACCCCACGCACGCCAGGCCTCCCGTCACGGCTTGCGCCGAAGAGGCACTCTGGCAGCTGGAGAGGATGTAGTGCACGTTGATGTTCCCGTCCACGGAAAACTTCCAGTCCCCGTTGGTCAGGTCAACTGCCCGTACCGGTGTGGCGGCGCACCACACTCCCGCGACCACTCCTAGCGCCATCGCCACGATGTTTCTGTTCTGCATTTTTCTCCCCCGATTAAATTGGCACGCAACGTCTAGCGGATCCTGCTGAAGCAAGGGTCGTGCCAATTACGAGAAGAAGGGGGTTGCGGCGCTCAGTGGGCTGCCCAGCGGCCAACCACCCTGCGGTCGCTCGAAAACAACCGGATTGCCGCTATTGACCGCAACCAACCATGGCACTAGTGTGACAGGTGTCACCTACCGCTCGGCACAGTCGCGATACAGCGATACTGCCGTCGTCGGCGACGGGGGTACTTATGGACATGACTGAGTTTGCGAAATGAGTACGCAGCGCGAGCCGCATGCCGATCTCGTATTTCGTGTGGCCGCGCAAAACGCGTCCAGCAATCCAGGCGACCTGCTTCCTGCCGTTGATAATTCCTGGCGGCGTTGCCTGAATGAATTCAATCTCGACCCGACCCGCGCTTACGAGCCGTTGGTCGTCGACAGCTCCCTGCTCAAGGACCTGCAATCCGAACACGAGGAGCTGGTGGAAATTGCTCAAGCCGAGATGGACTCCTTATACGAGCAGATCTCTGGCTCCGGTTATGCACTACTCCTGGCCAACGCATCGAGCGTCATCCTGGCAGAGCGGGTCGATCCTAATTTGAAGCAGATGTTCAGTGGCGCCGGCCTGATCATCGGTGCCGAATGGAGCGAGCAGCGCGAGGGCACCAACGGCATCGGTACCTGCGCCACGGAACGACGCGCCATTACCATTCATCAGTCCGATCACTTCCGCTCCCGCCACGTCGGGTTGTCCTGCTCAGCGGTACCCATACACGATCCGTTTGGCCGGATCGTGGCGGTTTTGGATGCCTCCAGCGTCGGTGCGCGCGGCTCACGTGAGTCGCAGATGCATACGGTCGCACTGGTTAACGCTTCCGCACGCTGTATCGAAAAGTGTCTGTTCCTGCGCCGTCATCGCTCCGATACAGTGTTGCGATTTCACTATCGACCCGAGTTCGTTGACCTACTGCACGATGGCGCCCTCGCAGTGGCGGCCGATGGCACCATAGTGGCCGCCGATATGCCCGGCCTTCGACTGCTGGGTGCGCAGCATCGCGGGGAATTGGTGGGGCGGCCCTTCAGCGATGTGTTTGACGCCAACTGCGACGAGCTGATGCACACCTCGCAGACCGACCGACGAGCCATCTGGGAGCTGCGCGACCTGGTGCACGGCAATCGCTACTTTGCCAGTTTTGCAGCGGTCACTCAGCCGGATCTGCGCCCGCGGATTACCAGCACCACGGCACCCAGAACCATCGTCCAGGTGCCCAGCCAGACAGCGCCTTCAGGCATGAGCCTCGAGGATCTAGCGGGCGAGGATCCGCAGATGATCCGCAATCTGTACAACGCACGGCGTGTGGCCGATCGCCCGGTCTCAGTGCTGATCAGCGGCCCGACCGGCAGTGGCAAGGAAGCGTTCGCAAAAGCCATACACATGGCCAGCGCGCGGGCGAAGTATCCGTTCGTGGCCGTGAATTGTGCGGCCATTCCTGAGGCGCTGATCGAGAGCGAACTGTTCGGCTACGCCGCCGGTGCCTTTACCGGTGCGCGCCGCGAGGGTATGCGCGGCCGCATTGCCATGTCGTCTGGGGGTACGCTGTTTCTGGACGAGATTGGCGACATGCCGCTGTCCCTGCAAACGCGCCTGCTGCGGGTGTTGGAGGACCAGGAGGTGGTTCCGCTTGGTACCGAGACATCGATCAAAGTGGATTTCCGGGTGATATCCGCCTCGCACCGTAATTTGCGCGAGATGATGTCCCGTGGCGAGTTTCGCGAGGATTTGTTCTATCGACTCAACGGCATCGCGCTGGTGCTCCCACCATTGCACAAGCGCCGCGACAAGGAGGCGCTGGTGCGCCGGTGCATCGCCAATGAGTCCGCCAGCGGAGAGAATGCGGCCATCGAGCTGGGCGCGTTGGAGAAGCTGATTGCCTACGACTGGCCGGGCAACATACGCGAACTACGCAATGCGGTACGCACAGCGCTGGCCATTTGCGAGAATCGGCTGATCCGAGTCAGCGACTTGCCCATGGAAGTGCGCCAATTCGAGGCCACGCGCACGCCAGGATCAGTTCCACTCGCGGGAGCTCCAGTGTCGAATGACGAAACGCACGGCACTCTCGAGCTCGCGGAGCGGCAGGCATTGTTAGAGGTCATCGAGCAAAATCATTGGAATATGACCCAGGCGGCGACGCAACTGGGGCTCAGTCGCAACACGCTGTACCGAAAGTTGAAACAGCACCAGATTGCCGTCGGTGCCAGGCGCTACGAGCACCAGACGGCCAGCGTCGCCTAAAGAGCACTGCGGCAGCGCGGTGGGCGTGCCCGGCCTGAGTCAACTTTAGCTTCACCGGCCTACCTGTCGCTGCATGTGCTCGGGATAACGATCTCCTTGCACGCCGAGACTGGAAACAACCTGGGTGATCTCCTGAACTTCTACCGCCGTCAGCACCAGCGCCGTCGCCGCCACATTTTCCTCCAGGCGCTGCAGCTTGGTCGTACCTGGGATGGGCACAATCCATGGCTTCTGGGCCAGCAACCAGGCTAGCGCCAGTTGGGCCGGCGTCGCCTGCTTGCGGGCCGCGATGGCGGCGAGCAGATCTGTTAGCGCCTTGTTCGCCTTCCGAGCCTCCGCTGTGAAACGGGGGACACTATTTCGGAAATCCGAGCTATCGAAAACCGTGTTCTCGTCGATTTTCCCGGTAAGAAAGCCCCGGCCAAGGGGACTGAACGGGACAAATCCTATGCCCAGCTCCTCGAGCGCGGGCAGCACCTCCACTTCGGGTTCCCGCCACCACAATGAGTACTCGCTTTGCACCGCGGTCACCGGCTGGACTGCGTGAGCGCGGCGTATGGTCTGAACCCCCGCCTCGGACAAGCCGAAGTGCTTGACTTTGCCCGCTCGGATCAATTCCTTCACGGCACCTGCAACATCCTCGATCGGCACGTCCGGGTCGACACGATGCTGATAGAACAAGTCGATGGCATCGACCTTGAGACGCTTGAGCGATGCCTCCGCGACCTCTCTGATATGCACCGCTCGGCTGTCCAGCCCCTCCTGCTTGCCAGCCACGAGTTTGAAGCCGAACTTGGTGGCGATCGCTACCTGCCCACGGAATGGCGCCAACGCCTCGCCCACCAACTCTTCGTTGGTAAATGGACCGTAAACTTCTGCCGTATCGAAGAACGTCACACCGCGTGCCACAGCCGCTCGAATCAGGCCAATCATTTGCTGTTTGTTACCCGGCGGTCCGTAGCCAAAGCTCATGCCCATGCAGCCAAACCCGAGCGCTGACACTTCCAGAGTGCTGTTTCCCAGAGTGCTGTATCCAAGTTTCCGCAGTTGCACAATTCCTCCTTCGCGATGCGACTCGGCAAGCGTGAGGCCAGTCACGGCAAGTCGAAGCTCGGCGGATTATAATTCACCATAATCTGGATCGACACCCAAGTCGCTCCAGAGCGTGCAACTCCCTTGGGACCGCTCAGTCCAAGGCCAGGCCAAGAGGCGGCAAGTGCGTACAGCATTTTGTCAACGCATAACGGGTGAAGGTTCGTCCGCGGCTGCAGCGACGCCCCCAGGCAATGCGATGCAGGCGGGGCTGTCGGACATTTACCAGAGAATCTTCGAATGCACGCCCGATGCCGTCCTCGTCGTCGACCACAGCGGGCGGGTCAACTGCGCCAATGTCAATGCGGAACGCATGTTTGGCTACCACTCCAGCGAATTGCTCGGGGTGAGCATCGAAGCATTGATGCCTGAGCGTTCACAAGGCCGCCATGTCGCGCATCGCTCTTCCTACTTACGGGCCTTGGAACCGCGCGCTATGGGTGCGGGGCTGGCCCTGTTCGGCCTGCGTAAGGACCGCAGTGAATTCCCGGTCGACATCATGCTCAGCCCCATGACCACCGCAGACGAATCGCTGGTGCTGTGCATCGTCCGCGACAATACCGATCGGCAACGTGCTGAGGCGATGTTCCGGAGCCTCCTTGAGGCGGCGCCGGACGCCATGGTCATCGTTGACGAGGATGACAAAATTGTGTTGGTCAATTCACAGACCGAGCGGCTGTTTGGTTACCCGCGCAACGAGCTGCTGACTGAACCCGTTGAGAATTTGGTCCCCAAGCGCTTTAGAACTCCGCATCCTGGCCATCGCGCTCGGTTTTTTGGCGCGCCTCGCGTTCGGCCCATGGGTGCGGGGCTCGAGCTGTATGGGATGCGCAAGGACGGTACCGAGTTCCCGATCGAGATCAGCTTGAGCCCGCTGGTTGCCGAGGGGCGCACATTGGTCTCCAGCGCCATCCGCGACATCTCCGAGCGTAAGGTTGCCGAGCAGCGGCTGCGCGCATCGCTGGAGGAGAAGGAGGTGCTGCTGCGGGAGATCCATCACCGTGTAAAGAACAACTTAGCCGTGGTCTCCAGCCTCTTCTATCTTGAATCGACCTATACCCAGGATCCGCTGACGATCAAGATTCTGCAACAGAGCCAGGACCGCGTCCGGGCGATGGCACTGGTGCATGAGGCGCTGCATCACTCCGCCAGCCTCGAAGTAGTGGACCTCGGAGAGTATGCTGCCACACTGGGCCAGCAGCTGCTGCAGACCTACGCGACCGCCAATATCCAACTGACTACGGACGTACAATGTCTTCGTCTCAGCATTGCGCGGGCCGTTCCCTGTGGATTGATCCTCAACGAATTGATGACCAACGCGCTAAAGCATGCCTTTCCGCGTGGGCGATCCGGCGTCATCCACATCAGCATTCGGCGCATCAGCGATTGTGAATGCCTGCTCAATGTTTCCGACAACGGGATTGGTTTGACGGCCGCCCTGTTGCCCGACGATTCGCTCGGCCTGCGCATAGTGCGATTGTTGGCCCGCCAAATTGACGGACTATTCGAGCTCGCGTCCACGGCCTCCGGCACGGAGGCGAGCCTAACCTTGAGGTGCAACAGCCATGAATATTCCACGTAGACCCATTGCCGGGCTTCGGATTCTTGTGGTCGAGGATGAAGCGCTGATTGCCGAGGAGATCTGCAGTCGACTCAATCTCGCCGGCTGTGACGTGGTAGGCACGGCCGACAGCGGCAAGGGGGCCGTCGAGTCCGCCATGACACTCTTCCCGGATTTGATCTTGATGGATATCAGACTGAAGGGTGAGATGGACGGTATCGAGGCGGCCGAACTGATCCATAAAGCCTACCGCGTGCCGATCGTCTACCTGACTGCGCATTCGGATGAGGGCACTTTGAGACGCGCAAAGTCCAGCCCTATTGCGGGCTTCGTACTGAAGCCCTTTCACATCCGAAACCTGCTCGTGGCGATCGAGGTTGCGATTCATCGCTTTGAGATGGAACGGCAGCTGGAATCCAGCCAGCTTACCTATGCTGCAGTTCTGGGCAGCGTCTCCGATGGAGTAGTCGCTGCCGATACAGATGGGGCCGTGGTCTTTATGAATTCAATGGCCGAGACGCTCACCGGTTGGTCGATCTCCGAGGCACACGGACGACCGTGGTCGGAAGTAGTGCGCTTTGCGGATTCCGGAGGTGCCGTTGGCAAGGAGCGATTCGTTGAGCGGGTACTGGCCTCCCAGGTGCCCGTAGAGTTGGATTCGGATGAGCACGTACTCAACCGTCAGGGCGAGCGGACACCGATTGACGGCGTCATCGCGCCCATTGTGGACGGCCTCGGCTGCCTGTTGGGCGCGACCATTACGCTGCGCGACACCAGCGAGATGCGGCGCGCCTATGCCGATCTCGAGGCCATCGCACGTCAGTTTCGCGCCGTCGTCGATACCGCCGTTGATGGCGTCGTGCTCGTGGACCGCGATGGGGCCATTCGGATGTTCAATCCGGCTATGGTGCGCCTGTTCGGCTATGCGCCGGAGGCAATGGACAAACTCATGATCGGGGCGCTGGTCGATTGGTCCCCTCGCGTTTCCGGGGGCCTCCTGCAGACTGAGCTCCCTGAGCGTTCCACCTCCCCGCTGCTGGTCAAGAGCTATCCTACCCGTGGCCGACGCATCAGCGGAGCTACTTTCCCGGTGGAACTGTCCATCGGCGAATCCCACCACGCCGGACAGTCGGTGTATGTCTGCGTTGTGCACGACCAGACGGACCGTCAAGCCATGCAGGCGGAATTACTCGCCGCCATCGGGTGTGAGCAGCGACGCCTGGCTGATGATCTCCATAACCGCCTTGGGCAGGAGCTGGACGGCCTGGCGTTGCTTATTGAAGCCATCGCCCGTGCGGCACGCTCTTCGCAAATCCCGGACCCCACCGACATGGAGCGCCTTCAGGACATTGTTCGCCATGCGGTGCGCTCCTGTCGCAGCATTTCCCGTGGCCTGGCGCCGGTCTCCGAATCACAGGGGGGATTGTTGTCTGGATTGCGCGAGCTGGTGGCCGGCTTAAGTGCGGTAACAGGTCCGCGAATTGACCTGCAGACGATTGAACATTCCAAGCTTGGCTTGACTCCAGTGGTAACCGATCACCTTTACCACATTGCCCAAGAGGCCTTGGCCAATGCCCTGAGCAGCGCAAACGCGAGCACGATTACAGTCACACTGGACGTGGAGCCGGACAATGTGAGGCTCGAAGTCACTGACAACGGCAGTGGGACCGGTGCCTCGCCGGCCCGGACGGCGAAGGGATCGGAATTGCGGGCCATGAAGTACCGCGCCTCAGCCATTGGGGCTCGGCTGCAGATCAAGCCACTGGGTCCGTCCGGCACCTGCGTCATTTGCGAGTGTCCTCAGGCGGCATAGGCGCACAGGCCTGCGAACCCCTCGAGTTGCGAGTGGCCGAGCTGGCCCTCATACCAACCTAAATACCCTGATGAGCACGGCATTCTTGGCATCGCGCCGCGCGCCAAGGGTAGCCACAAAGCTCGTGTGATTCATCCACTCGTACTTTCCGGCCGGGGCCTCGAACGTCGGCGTGGTAAACATGAAGAATCGCTCGCCGGTCTCCGGGTCCTCACGGCGCACGCCGCCGCCGACGCCCTTGTTGACGATGCGCAGGATGACGCTGTCATCAGTGCGCAAATAGTACGCGGCCTCGACGCTGCGAGTGCCATCACTCCGGGCGAGGTTCCAATCTGCGCCGCCGCTGAGTACTTGCCCTCTCAGTTCTGGTCCCTTAAATGATCCGCCGGTAATCGGGATGATGCGCCGATGGCCTTCCGCGGTAACTCCGAAGTCTTCCGCGTCCGAGAGCGTCACGTCGCACTCATACACGAATGCAAGAATCGGAAGTTGGACGCCAGCAGGCAACGGCGACCCTGCCTTGGCCTGCTCAGCTGCGTCCCCGGCGGCAGCTGCAAGTGTGGAAAGACCGACCGCGCTCATGGCCGTAACGGCGTTCAATACGGCTCTGCGACTCAGCATAAGTGTGGTCCTCGGGTGGGCACTGGAGCTCACGCTACCTTGTATCGTGATTGGGCCGCCAGTCGGATCGAGGCGTTGGCCGCCCCATAGGCATCATAATGACGACGCTCGACAATCTCAAAGAAGAAGCGTTTGGCGAACGCCCGTGTAAACATCTGGAAATACTCTCCGTCCCCATCACGATCGTACAGGATGTTGTATTTCATCATTTGATCCACCAATTCGCCACTTAGGCCGAAGCGCGCCACCAAGTCATCGTAATAATTGGCGGGAATAGGCAGCACCTCCAGACCGAGGCGCGCCAAATTCGCTGCGCTCGCAAAGATGTCGGCAGTGCCCAGCGCCATGTGCTGCACGCCGGCCCCCATGTAGTGGTTCAGAAAGCGTGATGCCAGGGTTTGGGCGGCGGCCGAACCGTTCAACGTAATGCGCAGCGCCCCGTCGCGCGACTGCACGGCCTGGCTGACCACCAGTCCTACCGGATCGGCTATCTCGATCTGGGGCGCTTTGTCCACTTCAAAGAGCGCCACGTAGTAAAGCAACCATGACAGCATCTCCTCGTACGCCATGGCCTGCGCGATGTAGTCGACCTTGAGCAATCCCGCGGCGCGGGCCGACGCGGAGGGCGGAATTGTCACGAATTCGCTCTCCCAGACCTGCCGGGTGCGGGCTGCATCGATGAAATAAATGAGGCTCCCGCCCACACCGCGTACCGAGGGAATCATCATCTCACCGGGGCTCACGGCTTGAGAGAAGGCACTGATCTGCAGTTGTCGCGCTCTCTCCATCGCCGCTTGGACGTCTCCGACGCGCAACCCGATGGCGCACACCGAGGCACCGTGCACCGCATCGAAGGTGTGTGCAAACCCTTCGGTTTCGCAGTTGACAACCAGATTGATCTCGCCTTGCGACCAGCGGGTTACTGCCTTGCTGCGGTGATGCCCAGTGGGCGCGAATCCCAAGGACTGGAGCAGCGCGCCGAGCGCGGGGGCTTCCTCTTCGCTGGCACACAATTCGAGAAATTCCACGCCCTGGCAGCGCACGGGGGCCGGCAGCGTGGCCTCGGCTGCTCGGCCAAATCGCCTGGTGATCTGATCCTGCAATAGTAGCAGCGAGCGCCTGCCATCGACGGCGGTTGCGGTGGCCGAGGCGGCCCGGAAACGGTCGTTGAAGATCTCCAAGGACCACGGGCCAGCGTAACCGGCCTGGTGCAGCGTTCCGACGTAATCCACCAGCGGCAAATCGCCCTGCCCCGGCATGCAGCGGAAGTGTCGGCTCCAGGAGAGCGGGTCCATCGTTAGCATTGGCGCGTCAGCGATTTGCAGCAGGAACACCTTTTCCAGGTCGATCCACAGCAGGCTTTCCGAGGGCACGGCGCGCGCCAATGAATGGAAGGTATCGAGCACCAGTCCAATGGCCGGGTGATTCACCGCCTTGACCACGGCCCAGGAGTCGCGGTGGTCCCAGATGTGTCGCCCCCATGAAAGCGCCTCGAAACCCACGCGCAATCCCCGCGCCGCGGCCCGCTCACCCAGCTCGCGAAAATCATCGACGACGCGGGGTCGATCTCCGAGCGATGCGGGGGACACGTTCGAGCACACCAGCAGCAGGTCCGTGCCAAGTTCCTGCATGATGTCGAACTTGCGCTCGGCCCGGTCAAAGGTGCGCTGGCGCAGCAGCGCCGGCATGCCCTCGAAGTCCCTGAATGGCTGGAACACCGTGCAACGCAGATTCAGCGACCGCATCAGCGCTCCGACCTCGCGCGCGGTGCCAGGGTAAGTCAACAGGTCATTCTCGAAGATCTCCGCGCCGCCGTAGCCGGCATGAGCGATGGCCCGGAGCTTCTCATCCAGGGTGCCGCTAAGCGAAACTGTCGCAATGGAATGCAGCATGTGGACCTACCTTGCATCCAGATCCACGGGTTTCACTTCCCCGAGCACAAATACATAGGCGAACACGCCCACCAGCGCAACCGAACTGATGTACGCCAGGGCCGCGTAAAATGAGCCGGTACCGGCGACGATCTGCCCGATGACGAGCGGCGTGACGATGCCGGCCAGATTCGCACACAAATTGAAGATTCCAGCCGTAAGCCCGACGTATGGACGCGGCGCAACGTCAGTGATCACGGTCCAGCCCAGATTGCACATGCCCTGCCCGAAAAAGGCAAAGGACATGATGGTGAGCATCGCCGCGTTGCTGTGAACCATATTGGCCGCCACCAGACTCGTGGCCATCAATAGCCCGACAACAACGGGGAGCTTTCGTCCCAGAGTGGGCGATCCAGACTTTTGCACCAACCAGTCGGAACTCCAGCCTCCCAGCAGCACGCCCACCGAAGCGGCAATATACGGCAGCGCGGCAAACAGACCGGCCGTGCGCAACTGCAAGTGGCGTTCTGTTGCAAGGTAAGTCGGGAACCAAGTAAGGAAGAACACCAGCGTGGAATTGCTGGCAAATTGACCCACCGAGGCTCCCAGTATCTGGCGCGTCGAGATCAGGCGCCCCACCAGCCGCCATGAAAACGGCGCTGTCGTTACCGCGTTTCCGGAGCCCCCACCGCTCTCGATATAGTCGAGCTCAGCCCGATTGATGCGCGTGCTGCGGTCAGGATCGCGGTAATAAACGCTCCACAGCGCCGCAAACACCAAACCGATCAGTCCGGCGAGTATGAATAGCGCGCGCCATCCAAAGCGACCCGCAATCCAGAACAGCAACGGACTCAGAAAGGCCAACCCGAAATACTGGCCAACCGCGTAGACACCGTTGGCGCGCGCCCGTTCGGATTGCGGAAACCAGGTCCGCACTACTCGGCTGTTGGTGGGATAGCTTGGTGCCTCGGCCGCTCCCAGGCCCAGCCGCAGACCCAGCAATGCCGCCAGACCCGATACCGTGCCCTGCAATAGCGTGAACATCGACCAGAGGGCCACGGCGCAGCCGTAGACAACCCTCGACCCGAAGCGATCGAGCAGCATGCCACCGGGGATCTGAGCCGCCGCATAGGTCCAGGAAAACGCCGAGAACACGACGCCCAAAGCTCCAGCGCCAACACCCAGATCGCTGGAAAACAGCGGCGCCGCGATGCCGAGCACGGAGCGGTCCAGGTAGTTGATCGCGGTTCCCACGCTGATGAGGCCAAGGGCCAGATAGCGCATCCGGGTCGGCTTCATGGCGATGTGTTGCTGGCCGCAGTTTCGATCGATATCATGATGTACACTAACAAGTTCGTACACAAGGATCAACTTAATGCTGGATGCCACCACGAACCCGGGCACGGAGATTCTAGTGGGCCTGATAGGCTCCGGTATCGGCGGGTCCGGCAGCCCCGCGTTGCACATGGAGGAAGCCTCGGCGCTTGGACTCAAACTGCGCTACACCTTGCTTGACCTGGACCGCCAGCCGCAAGGCACCGCATCGCTCCAGCGTTTGCTGGTGGAGACGCAGCGCGCCGGGTACGCCGGCGTCAACATCACCCATCCGTGCAAGCAGCAGGTGATTCCGTTGCTGCAGGAACTGTCCGAGGATGCGCGCGCACTGGGTGCTGTCAATACCGTGGTGTACTCGGGCGAACGGTGCGTTGGCCACAATACCGACTGGTGGGGTTTTGCCGAAGGATTCCGCCGTGGGCTCAGCGGCGCCGACTTGCGGAGCGTTACGCAGGTGGGCGCGGGCGGTGCCGGCTCCGCTGTCGCGTATGCCATGCTCAAGATGGGCACGCAGCGGCTCACTGTGTTCGACATCGAGCACAGCCGGGCCGAGCAATTGATCGAGACACTCGCACCGCGCTTTGGTGCCGATCGAATTACGTTGGGCACGGATCTGGAGCGCTCGCTGTCGCGCAGCGACGGGGTCATTAACACGACTCCCGTGGGCATGGACAAGTACCCGGGAACGCCGGTGCCCTTGGAGTGGCTGCGGGCGGATCTTTGGGTCGCGGAAATCATCTACTTCCCACTTGAGACGGCTCTCCTCAAGGCCGCCCGTGCGCTAGGATGCCGCACTGTCGACGGCGGCGGCATGGCGGTGTTTCAGGCGGCCGAGGCCTTCCGGCTCTTCACGGGAATAACGCCCGACGCGCTGCGCATGTTGGCGGGCTTTCGCCGCTCGATCCCGCGCTGATCCCCTTTAGTGCTCACCCCGGCACCAGCGCTCAACAATATCAACCACCGTTTCCCTTCGCCGAGCCAGCTCTCCGGGGGAGCCCATGTCGCGCTGAAAGACCCTCCCAAACGTATAGCGGTTGGAGACGTTGTAGAAGCACAGCGCGCTGATGGTCATGTGCACTTCGACCGGGTCTAAGTCCACGCGGAAAACCTTGGCCGCCACGCCGCGGTCGATCAAGCGTTGCAGCATGCTGATCACGGCCTTCGCGCGCGCTTTGATGCTCGAGACCTGTCCGATGTGAGCGCCCTTATGAATATTCTCGTTCATGACCAGGCGCACGAAGTCAGGATCGGTATTGTGAAAATCGAACGTGACGCGCACCAGCTGTCGCAAGGCGTTAGTGGGCGACATCGAGTCCAGATCCAGCGAAGTGTCTATTTGCCGGACATTCGCGTAGCACTTCTCCAGCACCGCCTGATACAGCCCCTCCTTGCTGCCGAAGTAGTAGTAGATCATCCGCTTGGAGGTGTTCGTCCGTTCCGCAATCTCATCGACGCGGCCGCCACTGAGGCCCTTCGCGGAGAACTCCTCAGTGGCTACGGCCAGAATGTTGGCTCGACTGACTTCCGCTTCACTGCTCGACTTTTTGTCCGCGCGAGGCTTTGCTCCACTTGATTTCACTCGCACCGTGCGATCGACACTCTTGGGCTTGGCGCGCCTCGGCATGCTCATTCCTTTGGCTTCCTGCTGTACACGGTCGGCGCTGATTTGCATCAGTGCCTCCGTGCCGTGGCCTGAATATACCGTACCTGGCAGCCGGGCACCGCGCCGTCAGAGCTTCAAGTGCACACCGACGTAGTAAGAACGCCCCACCGGATCAAACACCGATACATCAGTGTTGTTCTGGGAACTGGCCACCACTGGCAGTGCCGCATTACCCAGGTTGGTGATTCCAGCGCGCAATTGCCAGGTCTTACTGGGTGACCAGGTGGCAAACAGGTCGTAGAGGTTGTAAGTGGGCACGCCCGGACTGGCGTGGGCCGGATTCGTTACCGAGCTGATGTCATTCATGGCGTCCTGGTAGTGCCAACGCAACCCCAAGCTTGCCGCACCGACTTCGTAGCTTAACGTCGTCAGCGCCTTCCAACGGGGCAGGCTCGATCCGAGTGAATTGGTTCCACCATCGATCGTATTGGTGCCCACATAGTCCGTGAACGGCGTGCCCGGCAACGCGGCTACCAGAAAGCTGCGCATGTAGCCCACATTGCTCTTGAAATGCAATTGCCCGCTCGCCCGCGTCCAGCCAAGATCGGCCAGTCGGGCCGACCAGCCGAACTGGAAATCAATGCCATCGGTTTTCAGCCCGCCCAGGTTCAGATAGGGAGTCAGGATCTGTACCAGGTTACCGGTGTTTGGATCGCGCTGAATGAGCTTGCAGTACGGGTTGGAGGCGGAATAACCCGGATTTGATCCGTCCTCGTTGTAGCATTTGCCCAGCGCCGTCAACCCCGGTACCACGGAAATGACGTTCTTGATGTCGATGTTGTAGTAGTCGGCTGAAAAGGACAGGCCGCTGAGCCACGGTGAGGTCAAGTGTGAAGTCCACACCGCGCCGAAATTGTAGGTATCGGCCGTCTCAGGGGTCAGGCCCGTATTGCCGCTGCTTAGGCCGCCGGTGGCCGTGGTGGGAAACTGATAGGTGCCGATGACGGCAGCCGGTACGCCCGTGGCCTCACACAACGTGGCCACGCTCGCGCCATTGGCGCCGGTGCGCGCGGATGAGCGAATGTCGCAAGGGTCACCAATCGAAGCCGGCGGTGTGCCGATACCCACTTGCGATCCGGAAGCCGCAGAATACAGCTCGCCAATATTGGGCGCGCGCACCGCGCGCTCGTAGCCGGCGCGCACCAGCAGACTGTCGATCGGCTTCCACTTCAAGTCATAGGCAAAAGTGCCAACGCCGCCCGAAGCATCATAGTCGGAGTGGCGGTAAGCCCCGCCCAGGTCGAGTTCCTTGGCCAACGGTACGTTGTGCAACAAGGGAATATCAATCTGGGTCGCAAATTCCGAGACCGAGATGTTTCCTGAGGAGGCGTGGGAGGCCACGAACGCCTCAATATTTCCCGCCGCATCTTCCGCGTCGGGCGTGAATTTATAGCCGTTGGAACGGTGGTCCGCCAACACGGCCAGACTGACATCGCCGGCAGGCAGGCTGAAGAGCGAGCCCTGCACGATGCCTTGCACCTGCGACTGGGTCAGATGTTCGCTGGCATGCGCGCTAGTGAGCAGGTAGTTCTGACAAGCCGTGGAAATGTTGCTGCTATTGACCAGCCCAAATGGATTAAAGCCACCCGTGCAGATCGAGTTGCCGCCGTCCGGCGCATTGAGCAGGTTCTGCACCTGGCTCTTAAGTACGGCGTTGTTCATGGTCTGCAGGTGCTGGGTCTCGTCATCGGAAGCATACACATCCCAGGTCCAGTTCTTGAACGGCAACGCGCCGCGCAGGCCGCCGAGGAACTGGTAGGTCGTGTAATGCTCGTCCCACGACTTCGTGGGCAACCCTACGTAGCGGCCGTTCCAGGTGAAGGGCGCCGTCGGCTTGGCGCGCGAAGCCAGCAGGCCCGCCAAGCTGGCCGGAATGAACGGGTTAGTGACCGGGACCGTGGTCAGAGCGTTGAGCTGGGTCAGACTCCTGCCGCTGTTGGTGTAGACGTCCCAGTCCACGTACAGCAATTGCCCGTAAGCGGTGATGTCAGGGGTCAATGCGTAGTCAAACTTGTCGAAGATGGATCGCCGGTTGAGCGGATTCTCGAGGTACCCTTGCGGGGCCACGGGCATGCGCACGTTGCCGCCTATGATGGCGTAGCCGTTGCTGGTCGGACCCTTGTAATTCTTGGCGCCGGACTGCGTAAACAGGCTGCCGTCATCATTGAACCCGAGATTGATGGTGTTGGGCACATTGCCGACACCGTAGCCGTTGAACAGCGCGTTCACCGCGGCGGCACTGGGCAGATTTGTGGCCGATGGAACGAAGGTACCCTGGCCAATGTAGGACGAGGGGGTCTGCAGGTTGAAGAACGATCGCTGCGATCCTCGTAATCCCTCGTTGTAGGTATAGCCGAACGAGATCAGGTTGTGCCCCTTGCCGTCGGCAAACAGCGTACCCATCGCCACCGAGGTGTCGACTTGTCGGTAGTCCTGCCGGCTGGAATTCCCGTACTGAACGTCGAAGGCCACGCCCTCGAAGTCCTTGAGGGTTTTGAAATTCACTACTCCGGACATGGCGTCTGAGCCGTAGACGGCCGAGGCGCCGCCGGTGATGGTCTCAACACCCGAGAGTATCGACGCGGGGATCAGATTAATGTCGACGTCGCCGTAGATATCGGCCATGGGTAGACGCCGACCATCCAGGAGCACCAAGTTTCGGTTCGAACCCAGACCGTGGAGATTGACCGTGGCATGTCCGCCGGTGCCCTGGCCACCGGTAGCGGTAGTGCCGCCCGGAGTGAAGTCCGGCAACTGGTTCAGCATGCTCTCGATGTCGGTCTGTCCGCTTTGTTGCAGGTCCGCGGCGGAGATCGCCACGATCGGGCTGGACGCCACATCATTGGGTTTGGCGATCAGAGATCCTGTCACCACCACTTCTTCAATGGGCCCCGCGGCATTTGCGTCCACGGCAGCCGCTGCATTCGCGTCGGCAGCGTAGCCAGCCGGAGCCATGCTCGCCCACGCGAGTGCCATGCTCGCGATCATGAGCGCCATCTGCCGAGCGCAGCGGGCGCAGCGGGCGCAGCGGGCGCAGCGGGCAGCCCAATTGATCCTTGGTGATTTCACTATCGATTCCCCCATATTGTCAGTCTCTCTGCGGACGGTACACGGACCAGTTCGTACATGTCAACAACTGGCTATGTTTTTTCCCCCGCTGCAGCCCGCGCTGACTTGCCGAGCCACGTGCGCAGACCAGCGGATAGCGCCGCGCCGCGCACTGGCATGGGTCTGGCTTCAATGTTGACGAACTAGTTCGATCATCATAGTCTCAGGCGCACACTGCGAGGAGTAGTCATGACATTCACAACAACTGGCGCTGCCATTGCCGCCCTGCTGCTGTGCACGTGGGCCCATGCCGAGACTGCGGGCGAGCGTGTGGCCGCTGCCGCCGCGGTCGGAGCGGGCGTCACCGCAGTGGGCACGGATGAACTCTCCACTTTGCAATTTGCCTTTCCGGATGGGGTCACGGCCCGCCCCGACCTGGGCTATTCAATGATTACGGGCTATCGCGAGTTGAAGCTGGACTTATATTTACCGCCGGAATCATTCAAATCCCGGGGACCACGCCCGCTCCTGGTCTACATTCACGGCGGCGGCTGGCAGGGCGGCGGCCCCCGGCGCAGCGCCGCGTTTCTTTCCTGGCCCAAAGTACTGGCGTCGGTGGCCGCGCAGGGCTACGTGGTCGCTTCTGTGGGCTATCGATTCTCGAAGGAAGCGCCCTTCCCGGCTCAAATCCAGGACGTCAAATCGGCGATCCGTTGGTTGCGAGTCCATGCCAGTCAATTCAACATTGACTCCAGCAGGGCCATGACCTGGGGTCAGTCCGCCGGCGGTCAGCTGGCGGGACTGGCCGCCGTCACCTGTGGGATTGCCGCGCTCGCGCCCGCCCCACGCGTCGCGGCGCCAGACCACCCGGCGGCCGAAGTGCAGGATTCGGCGCCGGTGGGATTTGACGAGGCTTCTGATTGCGTCCAAGGCGCTGTGGTGTGGTTTGGCGTCTTCAACTTCGCACCGCTGAACACCGCCGCATCCGGAGCGAGTCCGGTGCCCACCTATCTTGGCTGCCGGGGCGCCGGGGCCTGTACGCCGGCGCAGCTCGCAGCGCCGTCGGCGGTCACCTACGTGAAGCGCTCCGCTCCACCGATACTCATCATGCACGGCACCGATGATGCACTGGTACCGATGGCTCAAAGCCAGGAGTTCTACAACAAGCTGATCGCGAACGGGGTCAAAGCGCAGTTCATCAAGGTCCCAAACGTGGGCCACAGCTTTCTGGGCAAATCGCAGGAGGCTACCCGAGCCGCGAGCCGAATGGCGCTCCAGAAGACCGTTGATTTCATCGAGGCCACGATTGGCGACAAGGCCCCGCGCTGACTTCTTTCAGTCGCGAGCCCGGGTCGCAATTGGGCGCTGGATTGGTTGAGCGGGATGCGCCGCAAGCCAATCCATGCGCTGCGTATCCAGGGGCACAGCGGATATTGTGCCGGCAAATGACATTTTCCGTTCCTGCACCGCTGACCAGGCCGGCCATTTGACCCGTGGCGTATTGGGATTGCCGGTGTTTGCAAACGCGATCAAGGCTCCCATCATGTCCGCCGATAGCTCGCGGTCCCAGGCATTCCAGGCCCGGGTGGTGCGAAACAGGTTGAAGGCCTCCTGCGTGCCAAACCAAAACGGGATGTCGGCCGTGTGGTAAGCGCCCGCCGTGAGCGGGTCAATGTCAGCAATGTGAACGCCCGCGGCGAAGGGCGGGGCAAGCTCGAACACGTCGATATAGGCCGGCGATCGATTGTACTGTGCCTGGAGCCTGGCGCATTCGCGAGCCGAGGCCTCCAGATCCGCTTCGCGCGCTGCGTCGATGCCCACAGCACGAATCTCAGACTCATTGGTGACTGGGAAAAGCTTAAGAAATTCCGGCGCGTCAGCGCCATACATCTGCGTGGCGATGCTCTGGTAGTCGGCGATCGTCTTGGCAGTGACCAGGGGATTGTTGGCATCCAGATCTTCGTGATTGAAACTCGCAATGATCGGCACGTCATTGAACTCGTGCGCCTGCAAGGTCTCGATACGTGTCTTCGGCGTAAAGAATCCGTCGATGATCCCACCGACGCGAATTCCGGCATTGTGATTGCCAACCTGCAGTTCCGCCTGTTGCGCCAGTATCTTATCCGCCGGAATCTGGCGCATTTCATCCAAGCTTGCCGCTCCCAGACGCTGTTGAATCTCCAGACCCAGCTTTTCGGCCTCGGCCAGGGTGGGTAGTGATTGACCTAACATTCCGTGCTCGCTCCAAGCGCATCCGCTGGACATCACCGCACCGCGAAATAGCCCCCTGGCCAGCGGACTGAATAGCTGCGCAGTGACGCCCAGAGCGCCGGCGGACTGACCCATGATCACGACTTTGGAAGGATCGCCCCCAAACGCAGCGATGTTTTCATGCACCCATTTGAGCGCGGCTGTCTGATCGAGATAGGCGTAGTTGCCCGAATGCCCACCTTGCTCCTTACTGAGTTCCGCATGAGCCATGAACCCCAAGATGCCCAGCCGGTAATTCAGGTTCACGAATACGGCTTGCCCCGTTTCGGCCACCGGCTCGCCACTGTAGAGGGCCATGCCGCTCGAGCCGATGGTGTTTCCGCCCCCATAGATATAAACGATAACGGGCAGGTTGGAGCCCGCGCGCGCCTTGGCTGGGCTCCATATGTTCAGGTAAAGGCAGTCTTCGCTGGTTGCCTCTTCGCCAAAATAGTGATTGATGTTATGGGGGCGTAGTACTTGAATGCACTCGGACATCTTGCGATCCGCATGCCACACGCCTTGCCAGTGCAGCGGCTGCGGCGGTTGCCAGCGCAGGGCCTGCACCGGCGGCTTGGCGAAAGGTACGCCCAGCCACGCCTTGACGCCCGAGGGCAACAGGACACCCGCCAGCGCGCCGCCCGATGTCGCGATTGGCGCCAGTGCGGTCTCCATCGATTGGCCATACAGAAGTGGAGCGGCGACCGTACCTGACAGCGCCGCCCAAACTGCCATCTTCGCCAGCGGCTTCTGGTATGCACTCATTGGGGCCTCCGGGACAGGCGCATTATTGTACGGACTGGTTCGTACCTGTCAAAAGCAATGGGCGGGGCTGCGGCCGGCGGCGCTGGTGCCCTACTCCACGCTCAGCACCTGCGGCGGCGGCGCCGCCGCGTACAAGTCGCCAACCAGCGCTTCACGCCGCGCGAGCACGGCGCGCTGATTCACGGAGCCCTTATCGGTGATCTCGCCATGATCGAGGGAGAGCGGCTCAGCCAGCAGCACCGCGCGCACGATGCGGGTGGAATTACCCGGATGTGCCTTGGCGTGAGCCTGCAGCGCCGCACCAAAGCGCGCGCGCAAAGTGGAGTCCATGAGAAATTCGGCCGCATCGATACTCCCGCTGGCACGGCCAGCCATGGCGGCACAGGCGCGCAGATCAGGGACGATCAGCACGCCGAGGTAATCACGATCCGCTCCGGCAACCACAATATCCTGCGCGAGTGGCGCCAGCGCCGCCAGCAACTGCGCTCGCAGTGGACCGACACTGACCCAGGTACCGCTGGCAAGCTTGAAGTCCTCGGCGATGCGGCCATCGAAAATCAAGCCGCGACAGGGATCTGCGGCGTCCAGCAGGCGCACCGCATCGCCCATCCGATAAAAGCCCTCTTCGTCGAAGGCAGCAGCGGTGGGCTCGGGTAGGCGCCAGTACCCTGGTGTTACATTTGGCCCCTTGACGCGCAGTTCCAGCTTGCCACCCGTGGGCGAGAGCTTGAGGACAGTGCCGGCAGCCGGCCGCCCGATCACGCCCGCGCGATCATTGTCCAGGGTGGTGAAAGTGACCGACGGTGAGGTCTCGGTCGCACCCAAACCCGATAGAACCGGTACGCGTCGACGCCCAGCCGTCAGTGCCAGGCCGTCCAGCGCGTCCCAGGTGCGCTGCGACAGGCTGGCCCCGGCAAAAAAACAGGTTCGCAGCCGGCGGTAAAAGCACTGGCGGAGCGGCGCATCCTGCTGAAGCTGCGCCGCCAGCATCTCGAAACCCTTGGGCACATTGAAGTAAATGGTCGGCGAGATCTCGCGTAAATTCCGCACCGTCTCGTCAAACGCCTTGGGCACGGGCTTGCCGTCATCGATGTACAGCGTGCCGCCGTTGAACAGCACCAAACCGACGTTGTGGCTGCCGCCGAAGGTATGATTCCACGGCAGCCAATCGACCAGTACCGGCGGCTCCTGAACGACGAACGGCAGGGCTTCCTGCAGCATGATCTGGTTACAGCACAGCATGCGCTGGGTGGTAATCACAGGCTTGGGATGGCCCGCCGAGCCCGAGGTCAGCAGGAATTTTGCAATAGTCTCCGGTCCCGTGAGGCCGTGGGCCACTTCGCCCTGGGTTGCACCGTGCGACTCAAGTTCTTCGAGAGTCAGCGAGGGCCGACGAGGCACGGTCGCACCATCCACCAGCGCCGGCGTGTGCGCCGGCACCGCGCCTTCTATGGCTCGTGCGTACGACCCTGCACCAAAGGCGGCCACCAGCCCGGGCGTGAGCAGGTCCACGACGTAGCGCAGTTTGGACAGATCGGAACTGGCCTGAGAATAAGCCGGCGAGACCGGACAGTACGGAACGCCCACATACTGGGCCGAAAGTCCGAGCAATAAATGCTCAATACTGTTGCCCGAGAGAATCAGCAGCGGCCGCTCGGCACTCAGGCGCAGCGGCGCGAGGCCGCCGGCGAGCCGACGCACGCGCTCCAGCGTCTGCGCGTAGCTGACCCGCTGCCAGTGTCCATCCGCCCCACGTCGGGCGACGAAGGTGACGTGCGGCGTCTTTGCGGCCCAGTGTTCGAGCCGGTCCGTGACCCGCTGCGGATATGGGGCAAGCGTTGCCGTGGGCCGCAGCAGCAGGGAGCCATCGACGCGCTGCTCCGCAGCGAGCGCAAATGGATTGGGCGCCCACTCCAGTTCTCCCCCACCCATACTCAACCCCCCGGCTTGAGCTTCAGCGCCCGAATGGCGTTGTCCTTGAGGATCAGCGCATGCACTTCGGGCTTGAAACCGGCCTCGTTAAAATCCTTGATCCAGCGATCGGGCGCCAGCACCGGATAATCGGAACCGAACAGCATCTTGTGCTTAAGCTGCGTGTTGGCGTACTGCACCAATTGCGGCGGGAAGTACTTCGGCGACCAACCCGACAGGTCAATATAAACGTTGGGCTTGTGCAGGCACACGGACAGCGCCTCGTCCTGCCAGGGCCAGGAAGGGTGCGCGATAATAACCGTCATGTCGGGAAAGTCCGCCGCGACATCATCGAGATGGATGGGATTCGAGTACTTGAGCCGCAGACCTCCGCCGCCGGGCATGCCGGTACCAATCCCAGAGTGCCCACTGTGAAAGATGGCGGGCAACTTATGCTCGGCAATCACTTCGTACAGGCCATAGGCCAACCGGTCGTTGGGAAAGAAACCCTGCAGCGTCGGATGAAACTTGAAGCCGCTGACGCCCTGCTCCTCGATCAGCCGGCGCGCCTCGCGCACACCGAATTTACCCTTGTGCGGATCGATACTGGCGAAGGCCATCATGATGTCGCTGTTCTCGCGCGCTGCATCGATGATTTCCTGGTTTGGGATGCGCTGGGAGCCGACCTCGGACTCCATGTCCACGGTGAACATCACTAAGCCGATTTTGCGCTCGCGGTAATAGGCCACCGTCTCGGCTATGGTCGGGCGCTTGGGCGCCTTGAAGTACTTGCTGGCCGCATCCTCGTACGTCTTCCAGATCGGATCCACCGGCTGGCAGCAGGAGACCTCGGCGTGTACATGCACGTCGATGGCGATCAGTTCATCAAGGTTCATCGGCCGCTCCCGCTATGTTCGGCTTCCCACTGCGCGATGCTGCGCCCGCTCCGTACCAGCTCCACCAGCAGCGGCGCCGGCTCCCAGTGCATGGGCCCGAACTCCCGCGCAAAGCGCTGAATACCCTCCAGCAGTTTCGGCAGCCCCAGCGTTTCCGCGTACCACATCGGTCCGCCCCGGTAGCGGGGGAAGCCGTAGCCCGACGTCCACACCACGTCAATGTCGCTGGCGCGCTGAACCACGCCCTCTTCAAGGATGCGAAGTCCTTCGTTGAGCAGCGGGTACAGGCAGCGGTCCAGGATTTCCTGGGAACTGTGCGTGCGTTGTGGCACGCCCAGCTGCTGCGAACGAGCGCGCAAAATACTCAGCGCCTCCGCGTCTTCGTGCCGGGCACGATCGCCCGGGACGTACCGGTAGTAACCCTTGCCATTCTTCTGTCCCAGCCGGCCGGCCTCGACGAGCGCGAAGTCGGCCTGATAGTACGTCAGGTCCGGCGGGTAACGGTGGGCATTGGCCTTGTGCACGTTGACGCCGACGTCGACGCCAGCCATGTCGAATACGGCCAGGATGCCCATGGCCATGCCCCACTGCTCGAGCGCGGTATCAACCTGTCGCGGCGTCGCCCCCTCGAGCACCATGCGCTCAGCCTCGCGAGCATAGCCCTCCATCATGCGGTTGCCCACGAACCCGTAGCAGACACGAGCCAGCACCGGCGTTTTGCGCAGCGCCTTGGCCAGGTCCATGGCGGTGCGAATGGTGCCGGGACCCGTGAGTTCGGTGCGCACCAGTTCGAGCAGCGGCATTACATTAGCGGGGGAGAAAAAATGCGTGCCGATGACATCGCTCGGCCGGCCCGTGGCGCGGGCGATCTCGGTGACATCCAGGGTGGAAGTATTGCTGGCGAGCATCGCGCCAGGTTTGGCCACCCGGTCCAACTGGCCAAAAATCTGCTTCTTCAGCCCCATGTCCTCGTACACCGCCTCGATGATCACGTCGACCGTCGCGAAGGCGGAGTAGTCGGGTGCGGTGCTGATCAGCGCCATCCGGCGCTCCTTCTCCTCCGGCTTAAGGCGTCCGCGCTTAACCATGGACTGGTAGTTCTGGTCAATCACAGCCAGCCCGCGCTGCAGTCCCTCAGCGCTGGCGTCCACCAGTGTCACAGGGATTCCCGCATTGGCGAAGCACATGGCGATACCGCCGCCCATGGTGCCGGCACCGACGATGCCGGCGCTACCGATGGCGCGACCCGCCCCCGCAGGCAGTCCCACCACCTTACGCGCCTCGCGCTCAGCAAAAAACACGTGCACCGCGCCGCGGCTCTCCGGCGTCAGCTTAGCGGCATTGACGAGCTTATCCTCCAGCAACAGCCCGTCACCGAAGGCCAGGGTGGCCGAGGCCGTAACGGCCTCGATGGCGGTCAGCGCTGCCACGCGGTTCGGATATTGAGTTCGGGCCTGCTCCTTGAACCGCGCCAGGCTGTCCGGGCTGATCGGCTCGACTGTCCTGTCCGCGGTGCGTCGGGGCCCGGCGCCAGCCGCCAGGAGGCGGCGGACATACGCGAGGGCACCGGCCAACAAGTCCCCTGCAATGACTTCATCCAGAAATCCCAACTTCGTCGCTTCTACTGCATCGACCGGGCGAGCGCCGAGTATCAGCTCCAGCGATTTGTCGATGCCGATCAAGCGCGGCATGCGCTGCGTGCCGCCCCCGCCCGGGATGATGCCCAGCGTCACTTCGGGGAGGCCGAAGCGAGTGCCAGGCGACGCAACACGATAGTGGCAGGCTAGCGTGATCTCCAGACCTCCGCCCATCACCGTACCATGCATGGCCGCCACCACCGGGACTGGGAGGTTTTCGATGCGTTCGAAAATCTCGCGGTATTCGGCCTCTTTGGGTGGCCCGCTGAACTCACCGATGTCGGCCCCTGAAAAGAAGGTGCTGCCCTCGCAGCGAAGCAGCACGGCGCGCACGCCGGGCAACGCGGCCAGCTCGCGCAGCGCTCGATCCAATCCGGCCCGTACAGCCGTCGTGATTGTATTGACGGGTGGGTTATTGACGGTGATAACGGCCACTTCACCGTCCTGAGTCACGCGCACCAGAGCTTGATTAGTCATCGACGCCCCCAAAGCCTAACGAGTTATTGACTATTTAGTCATTGTTGTATGAAATAGTCAATAATGAAAACCGCCCTGCAGCCCCCCATGCCCCGCCGCATCGATCGGCGACGGGCCCGCACCCGCGCCGCACTGCTCCACGCCGGGCGCGCTCTAATGGCCCAACGCGACGTCGATGGATTGAGCGTAGATGAAATCGTTGCCGCGGCCGATGTGGCCAAGGGCAGCTTCTATAACCACTTTGCCGACAAGGAGGTCTTCGCCCGTGAAATCGGTGCGGCCGTGCGCCGCCAGGCCGAGGAGGCCGTCAATGCGGCCAACGCCATCATCACTGATCCCGCCCAGCGCCTCGCACGGGCATTGTGTGTGTTCATCCGCTTTGCCATCGAGCACCGGGACAGCGCCCAGGTACTTTGGCGCTTGAATTCCGGAGCCACGATGGCCGACGCGCCCGTGAATCGCGGGCTGCGTGAAGAGGTGGTTCGTGCGCGCCTGAGTCACCAATTCAAAGACTTGGAAGTCGAGACTGGCGTGCTCCTCATCATGGGCATCATCGTGATCTCGATGCGCCACGTACTGGAGGAGCGGGCCACGACGCCGCCAGTGGTCGTTGCAACGCGCATGGCGGAGGTTTTGCTGCGGGGGTTGGGACTACCAGCGCGCCAGGTGCGCTCGGTGGCCGCCCGCGCGGCGGCGGACCTGCTGGGTGCAACGGACGCCAAACTGTCGGGTGTGATCGCGCATGGCGGTGAGTAGACTTCGCCAGCCTGTCAATCGAAGCCTCGCCGCGTGGCGCAATGCGACAGCCCTGCGCGCCACGCGGCACCCCGTGACTTACAGCTGCGGCGCAGTCGGCGCCTTCTGCTGGTCAGCGCCCTTCTGCGGATTTTCCCCCGTGCATAGGGGGGTGAACTCCTCGCGTGTCAGGTAGCCTTTCTGCTGAACCTGTGGATCGCTGAACGCCTTCGCGGCGCTGGGATCTGCGGCGGCTTCACTCGCGGTCAGCTTGCCGGTACCGCTGGTATTGAGCTGATTAAACAGCGAGGCACACTGTTCGGGCGTCCGGGCTTCGCCTGCGGCGACGCTAAGCTGTGGTGCCAGCAAGGCCCCGGCCAACATCGACACGCCGGCAATCGTAAACATGAAATTACTCTTCATGGTTGGTACTCCTCTTCGGTGGTTCGAAACAAAACATCGGACACGGCCAAGCAACAGCAATCCTTGTGCCAGGCATGGGGCGCGTGCTTAAAGTGGGCCAACAATGCTGCGAGTTGGGCGCGCAGTCGATGGCCGGATGCATGGCCATTCATCCACTTGGGTCTGCGTGTCAGACTGAGGATGACAGCAACTCGCTGCCTTTCCGGACACCGGCGCTGACGGCCGGCGGCAGGCACATTGACCCGCGGTCACGTGCGCATTGAAAACATTGCACACTCCGAACCCCTGGACTGGCCGGCTATCGACATCGCTGTGCGATTACGCAGTCTGGCCGCCCGGCCTTCAACGACTTGCGCGGATTCGTAGGAACTCTCCTACAGCCGCGGTTATGGAATCCGAATCCAGCCGCGACTTTCACCGCTGTTATCAACTTCCATTCGTTGTTACAAACGTTTTGCAAATTTTGCAGACGCGCTGAATTCGGCCTCGTCGATCCAACGCAAGGACCGCCCATGGAAACAGGACAAGTATCTAGATCTGGTCCGCTGGTAACAGGAAATCTGCTCGGGGAGTCGCCGACTATGCGAGCCGTGTCCGCGCAGATTGCGCGCGTTGCCCCCACCGATGCCAGCGTATTGATTACCGGTGAGAGCGGCTCCGGCAAGGAACTCGTATCCCGCTCGATCCACCAGTCGGGCTACCGCGCCAATGGACCGTTTGTCGCCGTGAACTGTGGGGCCATCCCGGAGGCGTTGATTGAGGCCGAAATGTTCGGTTTCGAAAAGGGCAGCTTTACCGGGGCCTGCCGCGCGCACCAAGGGGTATTCGAGCGCGCCAGCGGCGGCACGCTGTTTCTCGACGAAATCACTGAGATGTCGGCGGATCTGCAGACTCGGCTGCTGCGGGTATTGGAGACCCAGCGCTTCTACCGTGTGGGTGGCTCGCAGGAGATCGCTGTGGACGTTCGCGTGATTGCGGCGTCCAATCGCTGTCCGCTCGCGTCGGTACGCGACGGAAGGCTCCGCGAAGATCTGCTCTACCGGCTGGCGGTTTTTCCCATACATGTGCCCCCGCTGCGCGAGCGCGGCGATGACCTGCGGCTCCTGGCGGAACACTTCCTGGGTGAATTGAATGCTGCGGCCGGCACCGGCAAGCGCTTCGATCCGGCCGCCCTGCGGGCACTGGCACGCCATCGGTGGCCCGGAAACGTGCGTGAACTGAGGAACTCTGTGGAGCGCGCCTTCATTTTGGCCGATGAAGTCGTAGCCCCCTCGCCCCTGGCCAGTCCACCGGCTGAAACGATGGCCTCCGATCCGACCGCACCCCAGTCGGCCCCGGAATTTGCCATGGGCTCCCTGCGCATAGCCGTCGGAACCAGGCTGCATGAGGTAGAACGCTCGTTGATCCAGGCCACCTTGCAGCATTTCAGTGGCGACAAGCGCCAGACTGCGCAGGCCCTGGGATGCAGCGTAAGGACGCTGTATAACAAGGTTAACGGCTACAATGTTGCGGCAAGCTACGCCGACAGCTGATGCTCGGGAGGATGTGACTATGCCTCGTGTGCTGATCGCCGATGATCACGCGGTAGTCCGGGCCGGATTGCGGCAATTACTCGAGTCCGATACGAGCATTCGCGAGATCTGCGAAGCGGCCACCGGACGCGAAACTCTCGAACTGCTCCATGGTCGCGACTGGGATCTGCTCCTGCTGGATATATTCATGCCGGACCGCAGCGGCCTCGACATCCTACGGCACGTCCATACTGCTCATCCACGAACCCGCGTCCTGGTATTGAGTGGCCTGCCGGAACGGCAGTATGCCCTCAATGTGCTGCGCGCCGGCGCCAGCGGATTCATATCCAAGGAGAGCGCCGCCGAGGAATTGCTTAAGGCCGTGAAGTTGGTGTTAAGTGGGCACCGCTACGTGAGCTCATCGCTGGCCGATCTGCTGGTATCGGACCTCGACGGCGACCCGGCACAGCCGCTGCATGCCCGGCTCTCGCAACGAGAGTTCCAGATCCTGTGCAAGTTGGCCAGCGGGCGTTCGGTTTCGGAGATTGCTGCGGAGTTGTGCCTGAGCGTCAAGACGGTGAGCACCTACCGCAGTCGGATCCTGGAGAAGATGAACTTTACCACGAATGCCGATCTGACTACCTATGCGCTGCATAGTGGACTCATCCAATGACGGAGCAATCAAAGGAGCACCCGCACACGGCACCGCTCCGGGTATTGCTCGTTGAGGACTCGATCGTGCTTCAGGAGCGACTGCGCGAGCTGCTGGAATTCATTCCGGGAGTCGCCGTCATCGATACTGCGGTGAGCGAGAGCGCCGCCGTTGAAGTGGTGCGCTCGCGGCCGGTAGACGCCATGATCCTGGATCTACGATTGAAGCAGGGTACAGGATTCGGCGTATTACGTGCCCTTGCCAAGTTACCGCATCGCGCTGTCGCGATCGTGCTGACCAACTACGCCCTGCCGCAGTATCGGCGCGAAGCCATGGCGCTGGGCGTGCGCTACTTCCTCGATAAGTCGTGCGAGTTCGATCAGCTTGCCAGCGTATTGCGGGAAGTCGCTGACGCGCGCAAATCCGCAGGACCCTGAACTGCGCCTCGCCATGTGCGGGACCGCGCGAGGGCACAGCGCGCTGCCGCTCACGGCGGGGGTGTCTCGGCTAAAATGCGGCTCAACGGCAGCCGCACCAGGATTTGCGTGCCCCGCCCGTTGAGACCACTCGTCACGGACCAAAGGCCCCCCAGCGACTGCACGCGGTGTCGCATCCCCAGGAGCCCATGCGAGCCGAGCGCCAATATCCTTTCCGAGGCCATACCCACCCCGTCGTCGCGAACCGTCAACGTCATGTGTTCGCCCACCACCGCCACATCCAGATCGACCGCTTTCGCCGCGGCATGCTTGATCACGTTGGTCAGTGCCTCCTGCACCACGCGAAAGATGGCGATGGCAGCGGCGCCGTTGATCGGCAGCTCCGCATCCGGCAGGTTCTCGCTGCAGGTGAGGCCGGCTCTAACGCAGGACTCCTGCAGCTGCCAGCGCAACGCCGCGAATAGCCCCATGTTATCCAGCAGGGTGGGACGCAGTTGCTCCACCACCCGGCGCTTCAGATTCACTCCCGCATCGAGGCAGCTGAGAATTCGTAGCCAGCGTGTGCGGCTATCCGGGTCCTCGACGCCCTCCCTGCGGCGCAGCCAGCTGATGTCCATTTTGGCCGCCACCAACAGTCCGCCCAGCTCATCGTGCAGTTCGCGAGCCAGCTCGCTCTTCTCTTGTTCGGTCACCTGCTGCAGGTGGCTTGACAGGGCGGATAAGTCGGCGGTGCGCGCCGCCACAAGCCGCTCAAGTTCGGTTTTTTCCTCGAGCAGCGACTCGGCGTCGCGCACCCGGCGGCGGATCTGGTCGCTGATCAGCAATCCGGTCAACAGCACCAGCAGAATGTTGAGGGCCAGCCCAAGGCCAGTAATGTCGCGAGTAAGCCGCAGGTCGCGGATTCGCGCCTCGATTAGCGCCGGCTCAGCCGAGTCTTCTTCGCGTTGCAGAGCAGTCAGCGCCGTGCGGGCACGAATCATCGTGTTCTTGCCAATGCCGGTACGTATGAATTCAACGGCCGCATCACGGCTGGTCGTCTGCTGGAGCTTGAGGGCGTTCTCGAGCTGCTGGAGTTCTTCGACCACCAGGTTCCGGATATTCTCGACCTGATCGTCGAACTGCGGCGCTTCCTGCTCATAGGTCTGACGCAACTCATCCAACGCGGCCGTAGACCGGGACTGCGCGCCAAGGTAGGGTCTGAGAAACGAATCCTCTCCGGTCAACAGGTAGCCGCGTTGGCCGTTCTCGGCATCGAGCAGCAGCTGCATCAATTCGGTCAGCCGTGCGTGGCGCAACTGCTGCGCTTGGATCCGTTGCGTGCTGATTGCCAGGCGGCGCTGCGCCTCATTGTCGGTCAGGAATGCGCCTATGAGCAGCGCAACCAGCACGACTATCGGTACTAGGACGTAACGCCGGTCGAACCCCAGCATCTTGATCTCCGGTGCGGCTCTCGAGGACGAGCCGGAGGTTGTCGCCACCGCAGCGGATCAATGCCGCCGCCGGGTCGCCGCCATATTAGCCCAATCCGCTTTCACGGCGCACTTTCGGATGGAGACCGGTGTAGGCGTCATCCGACACCGCTTGCAGCAGTGCACCGATGGCTCCCTCAAGGCATCAGTGAAAGACTGTGAACCGACATGACAACCCGAGGAATTGCAGGCATGAAAGCAACAGCAATGGCACTCTTGATATTTGCAGCAACCAGTGTCTGCGGCAGCGCTACTGCCGCGGCGAAGGACACGGATATGCACGCGCGGGTACAAGCCACGCTCGACAAATTCTATGCGCAAAACCCAGGCCACCGTGAGCTCGTGGCCAAGGCCGCCGGTGTATTGGTGTTTCCGCGCATCAGCAAAGGCGGTGCAGTGGTCGGTGGCGAACACGGTCGCGGCACGCTGCTGGCCAATGGCCGGGAAGTGGGGCACTACGAGATCAGTGGTGCATCATTAGGCGCTACGCTCGGTTACGCGGATCGCTCTGAGGTCATATTGTTCATGACATCGGATGCCCGCGATCAGTTCGAACACAGCAAAGGGTGGACGATCGGCGCCGATGTCGGAGTGGCGATCGCGTCGCAGGGCGCTGGCGGCCAGTACGATACGCAGACCCTGAAGCGACCCGTACTGGCATTCGTGCTCGGCGAACATGGCCTGATGGCGGATGTGTCCCTGCAGGGCGACAAAGTCAAAGCTATCGGGCACTGAAGGCCGGACGCGTCTCGAAAACGCGGTATCTGGCCGCAATTTGCACTTCGACTTGCCGGAGAAAGCTCATGACAAATCTCATTACAGCACTAAGCATCACGGGGGTGCTGATGGTTGGGACGGCGGCTTTCGCCGAGGATCCGACCACGCCCCCGGGGACGCCTCCAACCATCGTCACGGCGCAGACGCCGACACCGCCCACGACGGCGCCAGTCAACCGACTCAGCAAGCGCCAACTGATGAAAGACTGCATGGATCGCCAGAAGGCCACCGCCAACGGTCAGTCCGCATCGGAATTGAGGAAAGCCTGCAAGGAACAGGTCAGGGCGCAGATGCAGTATTCGACCGTACCCGCAGGCCCATAGCGGGCGCGTTTGGATCCACAGAGGTATCAAGATGAATACGCCAAACACAGAAGCCGCCCCGCCATCGGATTTTCCAGCCGGGTATCCCGACGAATTCGGCTCGAACGGCCGCAGCCAGGCTGGTCACAGACTCTGGCTGATCCCGCTGGTCATCGCATCGGCCTCTCTGGCCTCATGGACCGCCTTGTCACGCACCGTGACGCGCGAGCGCTGCCCGGTTGGCGGCGAATTGGAGGGCCTGAGTCGATATTGCGAGTCGTCTGACGCGGATATGGGCACCGGATTGTTCATCTGACGCGCGTTGAGGTCTTCGCCCGTGAAATCGGCGCGGCTGTGCGCCGCCAGGCCGAGGAGGCCGTCAATGCGGCCAACGCCACCGTCTCTGATCCGGCTCAACGCCTCGCACGGGCACTGTGTGTGTTCGTCCGCTTTGCCATCGAGCACCGGGACAGCGCCCAGGTGCTGTGGCGCTTGAATTCCGGAGCCACGATGGCCGACGCGCCCG
>Ga0075015_100000013_pt1 | contig 37100 bp, 32 predicted proteins | sample AleBraG_ABR_2013_FD_71476 | JGI IMG/M metagenome (GOLD analysis project Ga0075015, IMG submission 71476) | Freshwater sediment microbial communities in response to fracking from Pennsylvania, USA - Alex Branch Run_MetaG_ABR_2013 | ecosystem: Environmental > Aquatic > Freshwater > Creek >...
CGTCGATGCGCGCGCGCCGTGCCATTCGCTTGGCCATGCGTAGGTTGTATTTCCGCACCGGGAGACTGACAACGTTGGGATCGTCGGGAGTACTCATTTCGAAACTTTAGAACACGATCTCGATGGACCACGGGCATCTCAAGTGACGACGCCCAACGTGTGGATGTGAATTAGAGCCGCCCACTGTGCGGGCCCGACAAGAGGTAGATCGAACCGAATCTTGAATGGGGAACGGATCAACGGAGTGGACCTTGTGGGACGGCTTTCAAACCCTCTAGATGATGTCAAGGACCTGGTTTCACAGGGGTTAGCCGGACCCAAGTGGCCTCAGCGTACCTCGCACCAAGCCACAAGACCCGCTCCGATTGAATTGGGGACGCCCTCCTCGAAGGAAGTTGGACGGCTTTCAAACCCTGTCCAGCGACGGCTATCCACGAGAGAGATCCGAAAGCTCGCGGAACTCTATCGATGTGGAATTTCGATCAAGGTGCTCGCCATCCGTTATCACATCCATCGAACCACGGTCATCCATCACCTCATCGTCCAAGACGTGCCCAGACGACGCACTGTCCGGAAACTTCGAGACCTTCATGTCACCAATGCCGCCGAACTCTATGCAAGCGGATTGTCGCTCGCGACAGTTGCTGCAATGTTCGACGTGCATGAAGCCACCCTTACTCGAGAGTTTCGGGCAGCGAATGTGCCAATCCGACCCCGGCGGGGCTGGACGAAGTGACGTCTAGGTCGACATTGTTGGGGCTCAGTGGATTCGTCACGTTGAGACGGTCGGGCGTCTCCAAATAGCGAACGCCCTTCAGATGTCAACACGCAACGCCGCTTCCTTGCGGATTGAAGGTCGCGCGGATCGCGGAACTCAATACGCCTCCAGGTCCTTCAGCGGTAGAGTCCGAGACGCGGGACGTATGCCGTCGTTCGGGTCGGTCGGTGATGCATTCGATAGCGCCGTGATGGAGTCGTTCTGGTCGAGCCAGCAGAACGAACTGCTCAATCGAAGGAATTGGAAGAAGCACCACGAACTGTCAAATGTCATCTTCGAAGATGTCGAGGTGTTCTACAATCAGCAACGTCGTCAATTCACGCTCGGCTTTGTCTCACCGGTCGAGTTTGAAGTGTCGTTCAAGAATTAGTAGACCGCCTGACTTCATGACCGAATCGTCTAACTGAACCCAGCGCAGGTCAAAGACCCCGGATTACCTGGTCCGATTCAAGTTCGATGGGAGCACCAAATCCCGGATTCAGGAGGAACACCCCGGCAGATCACCGGAGGAAATGAAGGGTCTCACCTTTCAAGACGACGCGAGGAAGTGGGACATTTGCATCGATCAAGCCGTCACCAGTTCCACATACAAGGTTGGTGACTTCTAGCGAGGGCCGCAAGGTCGAGTTGGAGGATATGAACGCGCGCACCTTAGACCAGCCTTTGATTCGCTCCGCTGCGAGCAGTACGAACGGCCCTTAGGGCACGGACCGCTCTTTTAATGACAATGACATTCAGTTTCACGCGACTGTCAGAGTGCGTCTGCGGACCTACCCACCTGCAGCAACAACGTCAAGAAGGCTTTCGTCACAGGTGGTCAACGGCGCAGTCGCCTACACCCTCGAAGGCGCAACACCATTCAACGCATTGGCAACCAATTCATCCCTCAGTAGTCGTATTACATTTGTCAAAGAGAAGGCTTCTCGTGAATTGAAGTCGCCCTCACATTGCTCGCGCCAAACCCATCAGGTGGCAATTTGCGTCGACTGGGCGAACGGCCCAAAATGGAGTCTGTCATTCCAACAGCTCGCCCATTCGATCCACGCAAGAACGGCTTCAAAGTTCATTGAGGGCAGAGGACTGTGTCAAGATCAATAGCGTGATCAGAACTTTTGCGACTACTCGGCGTACGCCTGTCGTCTCCGAACTTGACTTCGCGCATCAACTTCAGCCGGTCCGAGAATTACAAGTAGGAGCAGAGTAGCAGTGCGAGTTCTCGCGGACGAGTGAGGAAGGGCGAATGATCAGTGGGCCACTCGACAACATTGGCCGCGTGTTGCGCCATCCGACGTTGGACGACTGGGGAGAGTGCTCGGTCATTGCTGCAGACGACGTACGACGTCGGGACATCCATCCAAGCAGGGCGAAGAACATCTTCGCCAACGCCCATATGCATCGGGCGAAGTAATGGCACCATTCGGTCGATGTCCTCAGCAGAACTGTCCCCATAGAAGAGATCCCGAGCACGCTCCGGATCTACGGTGGAGTAATCGCCGTCCATAGTCACCGCTCCAAGGAGACCGGTCGGCGCCAATGCGATGAGTTCATCCAAAGCTTCGTCGGGGCCGACTAGGAACGCAGCAATATACACCAAGTGCACAACGCTCCCGAGGCCGGACGCTGCTTGTGACATGGTCACTCCGCCGCCAGAGTGCGCGCAAACGACGACTCTGTCACCGGCGTCGATGATCGCACGTCGTGCTTCGGCGACGTTGTCATCAAAGCCCGTGTACGGCAGTTCGACGGCCTCAACGTCTACATCAAGCTCTTCGAGTTCGCTCACGACGCGATCCCAGCACCATGCTCCGTGCCATGCGCCATGAATCAGCACGATGGAGCCTTTAGACCCTGTACTCCCTGTCATTCGTTCTACCTTCCTTCGCATACCACGGACTTCGGTGCCTCGAGAAACGTGCAGTCACGCAACCCGAGATCCAAATGCACCAGCCTTTCGAAGCTGCACTTGCCTTTCGTGCGCAACTCCCCAGCTGGCCAAACCCACACTCGTGCTCGCGCCCGGTTGAGTTGGCGACATGCCAATGGAACCTGGGGTCCTGGAAAATCGAGGGGCCGGACTTGGTTGTATGTGATCGAGGTCGGCGAAGACGTTCCGCCCAACATTGAAACGGTGCTTCACCGCTTCACGTGGCGAGAGAACCGGCGTCACGCAAGCGTCGACGCCAACGAAGATCTCGGTCCACTGATCCCTTGTCTTGGAGGCAAAGATCGCGGCGAACGTCTCTTTCATGGAACGCCACTGCTTTCGGTCCATCTGATCCGGCAGTTCCTGGCCAATCAGACCTAGACCTCGTAGAAGTTCTTGGTAGAACTGAGGCTCAATCGCACCCACCGCCATGTACCCGCCGTCTGACGTCTCATACACTTCGTAGAAATGCGCACCGGAGTCGAGGATGTTGGTCCCTCTCTCCTCGCGCCATGAGCCGCGATTCATGAACGAATGGGTCATGGTCATCATCGAAGCTGATCCATCGACCATGGACGCATCGACAACCTGGCCCTCTCCAGTTAGGCGGGCTGAAATGATCGCCGCGAGCACGCCGAAGACCAAGAAGAGCGCCCCTCCCCCAAAATCGCCGATCAGATTGAGGGGAGGCACCGGGCGATCGCCCTCGCGACCGACCGGCCACAGCGCACCCGAGACCGCGATGTAGTTGATATCGTGTCCCGCTCGATCTGCGAGAGGCCCCTCCTGGCCGTATCCGGTCATTCGTCCATAGACGAGTCGTGAATTCCTTGCGAACACTTCGGTCGGTCCAAGCCCAAGCCGCTCCGTCACACCGGGACGAAAGCCTTCGATGAGAACGTCCGCCTGTTCCGCGAGTTCAAGCACTAGGTCCCGACCGGCTTCATTCTTTAGGTCGATGGCGACCGACGGCCGAGAACGATTAAGGAGATTCCAGTCCACGTCCGTCGCCGCATCGACGACTCCACGTTCAAGCCGCAAGACATCTGCACCCAAGTCGGCGAGCAACATGCATGCGTAGGGGCCGGGACCAATGCCGGCTAGTTCCAGTACTTTCAGTCCTCCAAGGGGCCCGCTCACGGCTTTGACCTCCCTACTTCAGACGTTCTATCAACTTGGCATCGACTGAGGGTCGTACCAGACCGATGCAAATGTCCACAGTTCTCCGGCGCAACTTTCAAACGATCATGTGATAGTCGGCCAAGACGGAGCTGGCAGCTTCCTTGACTTCCAACCCGGCGGCACCCCTCGCAAGGTCCTTCGCCCGCTCCATGTTGTAGTGACGTCGTGCAACTAACTTCTGTGCATAGAGTCCACCGCCGCCATGCATGTACGTCACTTGGCGCCTTGCAGAGTTAGCGTCAGCGGCAATGTCGCGAGCTGCGTGAAATAGCCGTGTGCGCTCCGCGCCGCTGATGTCGGGTCGCGCCATCATGTACTTCTCCACATACGGACCGGTCAACGGGCTCTCGAGCTCCTCGGGCAGCGGGGCGGTCAGCAACGAGCCTCCACCGATGTCCTGGACGAATGCGTATGCCTTGGGCATGTTCATTGTTGCGAAGTACTTCGCCATATTCGTGTAGAGCTCATCTGGAGCGCAGAATCCGTCTTCGGTAATCTTCGCCGCGGAGACGGCAGCTTCGAAGCCAGCTCGCACCACGGTGGCGTCCAAAATCAACTCTGCAATCTTGTCCTTGATATGCGGAATCTTGTCCAATCCGTTCGCCTCTGCGAGGAGTTGCGCAAGTCCGACAAGCATGTCGCTCTCATCAGACTGCACCGCCGCGGTGTCGAGGCGGAGCCAAAGGCCCAGAGAATGTGCGAAAGCGCCGGTCGGCTCGGTCTCGCCGCAGAGGAAGACACGCTCCCACGGAACAAACACTTCATCGAATACCACGAAGCAGTACGGGTGTTGGGCCCTGCTGCTGTACGGATAATAAGCGGCGTCCTCTGCTTCGGCTCCCGGCACAGCGGCAAGGATGACTACTCCCTCGGAATTCACGGGAACGGCACACGCCACGGACCAGTCTTCCTCGCCAGGCTTCATCTGCTTGGTCGGCATTACAAGCAACTCGTGGGTAAGCGCGGCGTTCGTGACGTGCAATTTGGCGCCAGTGATCACTATGCCCTGACTGTTACGATCGACAATGCGCAAGTACGCGTCGGGGTCCTGCTGCTTCATTGGTCCGAGCGCGCGATGTCCCTTGGCGTCAGTGATGGCTGGAACTACGCGTACGTCGTTCGCATCGCAGTACTCAACGAACGCCTCGATTCGATGCTGGTATTCGGGCAAAATCTTGGCCATCCGGCCAGCCGCCGTGTGCAGACCCAGCATGGCAAGTCTCGTCACTCGCTGTGCACCTTCAAGCTCTTGCATGTCTTCGATGTCTTGTCGCAACTCCGCAACCGAACGGGGAAAGGTACGGGTCTTGACCGGCCTGCCCTGCTTGGCCATCTTCAAAGCACGATCGTATCCTGCCGCAATGTGGTCGACTGCCGTGAACCTCGGATGCGTCGTGACGTCAACGGCTTCGCCCTTGAACATCACTTTGCGTCCGTCTCGAAGTGAATCGAGGTATTCCTGACCCGTATTGCTCATGAGGTTCCTTCCAAGTCTGCGATGGTGAAACTAGTTTCGCTGAACACCGAGTAGAACTCCGTTGGCGAAGTGAATCGGTGCGAGGTGCGTTCACTCGAACACGTCGCAGTACATCGATATGGCGTCCTCGAAACGTCGCTCACTTCAACGTTCGAAAGAGCGGGAATCTGCTCGGCGTCGATTGGGACGGCTTCGTCCAACTGCGGGTGCAGTTTCCATTGCGGCGCCTGGGAATTCATCTTGCTATTCTCGCTTTTTTTTAATAACCTTTAGAATAGTAGTTGGTGGATGAAGGAGTCAAGATGTTTATCGCTGAACTCGGTCGCCTTTTCGAGTCGCCCGTGCGTTCATCGGCCCCACGAAATGAAGTTCCTATCCATATGCTGCCCCAGTGCGGCCAATGAACTCGACGGTCGTTCTCGTCCATGGCGCCTGGCACGGTGCATGGTGCTTCGAACGGGTTGTAGGACTACTCGATAAAGCCAACGTGCCCTTCGTCGCTGTTGATCTGCCAGGTCGTGGTCAGAGTCTTCGCGGTTACACGGATCTTTGCGGTGACACCAATTTCGTCAACGAAGTCCTGGAGAAGGTCGACGGCGACATCATCCTCCTTGGACACTCCTATGGAGGAGCGGTGATTACGAAAGCGGGATACCACCCCCGCGTGAAGCATCTCGTTTATCTCGCTGCTTTTGCCCTAGAGCGGTCGGAAACTTGTACCAGCGTCACCGTCGAGCACAGCCGACCCCGTCTCGATGAAGGACGGCCAAACTTGGCAAGCGGAACGGTCCATCATAGTGGCGGACTTCTCGGAATCAACCAGTCGACGCTACGCGACTGCTTGTATAACGACTGTGACGAGGAGACAGTTACGTGGGCGAGCAAGCGTATTGGTTTACAACCGATCGTGAGTCTCAATCAAGCTCCGGCACAAGCAGCTTGGAGGGAACGACCCTCCACGTACGTAGTCTGCACGAGAGATATGGCAGTGCATCCGGACCTTCAGGTCAAGTTCGCCGATCGCTGCTCGAATCAGATAGAACTCGACGCAAGTCACTCGCCTTTTGCATCGATGCCCGAGCGGGTTAGTGACATTCTCTTGGCATTGGCCCGAAGATGAGTTACCTCCCCCCGTCTTACGATTTACCGTTGTCCCGACCACGAAGATCAAACGAAAGGTGCCCATGACCGGACCAAGACCTACAACGCCCCGCATCGATCCAGTACTCACTGAGTCTCTGAGTGCGTCCGCGCAGGAAATTCTCCAAAACTTTACGAGTCGCGGCTCGATACCAAATTTCTTCGCAACACTTGTCAACTACGAAGGTCTCACTCGACGCTGGCTACCCTTCGGCGCCAAAGTACTCAACGGCAAGATCCCTATTCGTGACCGAGAACTTCTCATTTTGAGGACCGGATGGTTGTGTCAGTCGAAGTACGAATGGACCCAACACGTCGTTATCAGCCTCAACATCGGCATCGCTCAAGACGAGATCGACCGAGTCAAGATTGGCCCTTCCGGAGGTTGGCGTGGGTTCGACCTGACATTGTTGAACGCCGCCGACGAACTTCACGGCGACTCGTGCGTCAGTGATGCCACCTGGGCCGAGTTGGCGAATGTCTACGACACCCAGCAACTGATCGAACTTCCACTGCTCGTCGGTCAATACCACCTGGTCGCAATGGCGACGAACACGCTCGGTGTCCAGCTTGACGCCGACCTGCCCGACGTGTGGGCGTAACTACTTGCTGCTCTGCTTAGCGGTCGAAATCTTCAATTCTCGAAAGGGTACGTCTCGGTCGACGACTGGTTCGCGGGGAAGACCGAGCACGCGATCGCCAATGATGTTGCGTTGAATCTCGTCGGTTCCACCGGCGATTCCGTCGCGAAATGAATTCACAACAGAAGCGCGAAGGGCGCCCATGGGGTCAGCGCCGTCCTCCCACGCGACGGCTCCCAGGCCGCCAATCTCACCAGCAATGCTGCGGTACTTCCACGCGATCACGGAGCCGAATAGTTTCCCGAGGGATCCCCCTGGACCAGGAGTCTTTCCTGCCTTCACTTCGGCCTGGGTGCGAAGTCCAATGAGCGACTTGCAGGTCTCGAGTATGTAGATCTTGGTGATTTCATCTCTGGCGATCGGGTCGACCGATGCTCCTTGCGAGCGCGCGCCGTCGACAAGGATGTCGAAGAAGGGATGGGCAAATTGTTCGGAGAGGCCCGAGCCGATCGTGACGCGTTCGTACATCAGCATGCTGGTCGCGAGGCGCCAACCATTGTTGACATCGCCGACGAGGTTGTCTGAAGGTACTCGAACGTCTGAGAAGTAGACCTCATTGAATTCGCGCCCACCGTCGATTTGATTGATCTGACGCACTTCAACGCCAGGAGCTTTGAGGTCTACAACGAACATCGAGATGCCCGCGTGCTTGGGCAGCGACGCATCAGTGCGGGCGATGAGCAATCCGAAGTGAGAAAGGTGCGCGTATGTCGTCCACACCTTTTGACCGTTAAGCACCCATTCGTCGCCATCGCGAACCGCAGTCATCTGAAGACTGGCCACATCAGAACCCGCGCCAGGTTCGCTAAACAACTGGCTCCACAGCGTTCGTCCGGCGATCATGTCCGCCTGGAATCGCTCCTTCTGCTCCACGCTTCCGAATTCGTTGATCATCGGAAGGCACATTCCATGGCTGATAATGAACATCCTGTCGGCGTAGGGGAAAGAGGCCTTCTCTTCGCGCCAGATCTTCTCGTGCGCGAGCGTCAGTCCGGCTCCGCCGTACTGCTCGGCATAGGGAATGCCCGCGAGGCCGGCCACACGTGCAGCTGCGAGAAACTTCTGGTTGTCAGCAAAAGTCAGCGGGTCGCCGGCCGTCGCATGGAGTTCAAGAAACGCTCGACACCTTGCGCGGAACGAACTGGACTCCGAATGGCTCAGTACGTCCTCGCTCACTCGCTTCTCCCATAATGGAACACGTTCGGTGGACCCTCAGTTTCCATAGGTCTAGATGCCCAGACGTTGCGCGACAACCTCGCGGTGATAAACGGGGTCACCCAGGAACAGTTCAGAACTCTTTGCTCGCTTGAAATAGAGATGTGCCGGGTGCTCCCACGTGAAGCCGATGCCTCCGTGGATTTGGATGTTCTCGCTGGCGCAGTGTGAATAGGCCTCGGAGCAATACGACTTGGCGAGACTTGTCACGAGACCAAGATCCTCATCACGCGAATCGGCGGTCCACGCGGCGTAGTACGCCGCAGATTTCGCTGATTCGACCTCAAGCAACATGTCGGCACACTTGTGCTTTATGGCCTGGAAGCTTCCAATCGGTCGGCCAAATTGCACCCGATTCTTCGCGTAGTCGACTGAAGCGTCGAGTACCCGTTGAGCTCCACCTACTTGCTCTGCAACCATTGCGGTGCAGGCGAGTTGCAGCGTCGTTTCCACAATCTCTCGAGCCCCACCATCAACACCGATCAGCGAGGCCGGCGTCGCATCAAGAACGATCTTTGCCTGCTTGCGCGTCTGGTCCATCGTCGAGAGCGTCGACCTTTCCAATCCATCAGCGTCACCATTGACCGCGAAGAGACTGAGGCCCTGATCGGTCGTCGCCACCACGAGAAGGAGATCGGCGACCACGCCATCGAGAACGTAGAGTTTCTCGCCGCTGAGCATCCAACCATTTTCGGTGGCGGTGGCCTTCGTCGTGATCGCGTCTAGGTCCCAACGACCTGACCTTTCCGTCAGTGCCAATGTGGCGATCACTTCACCGGCTGCAATCTTCGGAAGCCAGTGGGCCTTGACAGCTTCGTCGCGAGAGTTGAGGAGGGCGTTGGCGGCGAGGGCAATGGTTGAGAAATATGGACTGCAGAGGAGGGCGGCGCCCATCTCTTCGAACACGATGAGAAGTTCGACGTAGCCGTATCCCGCGCCGCCGTATTCTTCGGGAATGGCCAACGCCTGCAAGCCAAGTTGTTCTGCCATCATCTTCCACACCGCCGGGTCGTAGCCTTCTGACGTCTCCATCAGACGCCGCACTTCTGACTCTGGAGACTTCTCTTCCAAGAATCGGTGCACTTGACGACGCAGTTCGTCCTGCTCTTCGCTGAATCCAAACTTCATGATCGGTCACTTTCTCTTGTGGTGTATCGCCCCGTCACCGGAACTTCGACACCTTCTTGTTCATATCGAACATCGCGGCGGGTAGTCACGTTGTCACCTTCATCAATTCCTTGCCAGATCACGAAAAGGCACTCCCTTATCGACGCTCGGTTCGCGAGGAAGTCCCAATACCCGTTCTCCAAGGATGTTGCGCTGTATCTGATCAGTGCCGCCGTAGATCGGTGGTCCCGATGCGAAGAGACCCAGTTCGACGAGTTCACCAAGTCCTTTGATGTCGAAGTCGTCGTCGATCGAGGTGTCGCCTTCGCCGTAACTGTGAAGGGCACCCAGCGGGCCTAGGATCGAGAAGATCAATTCTCGGCTGAGGCGAAATGCGTTGTTTTCAGCCATCTTCGCGCAGTTTGGCTGCCCGGGGAATTCTTGTCCCACCTCAGACAAGTCGCGCGCGCGCCGGCTGTTGAGCTCGATGAGCCGCTCAAGCGTGTACAACCTGCACACGCCATCGCGCACCAAGTCATCACCGTTGCGGCCAAGCTTTCGTGCCAAGCCGATCAGCCGAGAGGACGTCGTCTCCTTCTTCGAACTTGGTTCTGAACCCACCGAAGAGAAGTCGCCCGCCCTTCGTCCCAAATTGCCGGCGATCGCGCCGGGCTCGGCACTGGACGCCGCTTCGCCCCCGCCGCTCAGAGCGCGCTCGAAACTCAAGTTCGTATTCGCAACTAGCCAACCGTTTCCTTCGCCGCCAATGAGATCGCTGTCATGGACCCTAGCGTCAGTCAGAAACACCTCGTTGAAGAAGGACCGACCCGTCATCTCCTTTAGCGGGCGAAGCTCCACGCCTGGCTGGTCCATCTCGATGAAAAAATACGAGATGCCAGCGTGCTTGGCCACGTTGAAGTCCGTGCGCGCGACCAGCATGGCCTTGTTGGCAATTCGACCTCGCGAGGTCCAAACCTTCTGACCATTCAGCACCCAAGTTTCACCATCTCGCTCAGCACGGCATTGCAAGCTCGCCAGGTCTGAACCAGCGTTGGGCTCACTGAACAATTGACAATAGGCGTCGGAGCCATCTGCGATGCCCGGAAGAAATCTTGACTTCTGCTCATCAGTGCCGTGTACCAAGAGCGTTGGCCCCGCCATGCCGGTGGCGAAGCCTGGGGGACCCGTCACTGCCCCAAACTCGCGGATGGTTCGACGTACTTCATTTGCCTCGCCACGCGAGAGTCCCTTCCCGTACCATTCGAGCGGCCAAAGTGGTTGTGACCAGCCTGATTTTGCAAGAATCTTCCACCATTCCCGCAAGGTCATTTCCGGGTCCCAGTTCACGCCTAGCCACTGGATCAATTCTTCAAGGTAACTCAAGAACCCACCGCCAAGGCTGGCAACACCTTGTCCGTGAACGTACGAGTGGCGGCCTTGGACGCTTCGCGATCGGCATCACTCGTCGGACCCACGATATGGAAACGATCCACGCCCATGTCACCCAACTCTTGCAATCGCTCAATGCAGAAACTGGCCGATCCGACGATAGCGAACGACTCTGCCAATTCCTCGCCTCGCACCACAGCCCTATTTCCAGACTGAAAATGCTTGCTCATCTCGTACTCGCCCGGGAGTGCCTCGAACGTCGCACGTTCCTTCGCTGATACTGGTCCACTGACTTTGCCGTGCATCACCGAGAAGCGCGCAAACGAGGTAACGCCGCCCGCGGCGAGAGCTCGGCCGCGTTCAATGTTCTCATCGACCACAACATTCACGTAGGCTCCAATTCGCGCATTGACATTCACCGAACGCGCGAGATCAACTCCCCAACGAACTCGGTCCGACTGCCCGCCAACGGCGAGGAGCACACGATCCGAGAGTTCCGACGCAACTTTGATCACTCGCGGACCAGATGCCACCACATAGACCGGGACCGGACGATGGTCCTTGTAGCCGGCGCGCAGCCAGCGCAGTCGGCTCTCGCTTGGGGCGTCATGCAGCGGCAGGAATTCATCGAGGATATTCTTCGCAAACCCAGACGCCGTCTCCATGGACACTGAGTCGCCGCGAAGGTACTTTCGAAGCATCGTCAAGTAGGTCACGAACCAGTCAATCGGCGCCGGGGTCAGGCCGAGATGCGCGAGAGAAGAGTCGCCACGCCCGATGCCCAATTCCGCCCGCCCACCTGACTCAATGTCGACACTCGTCACTGTCGTAGCAGTGACCGCGGCGTGTCGTGTCAAGGGATTCGTGACGCCAGTGGCAACTCGAAGTGTGTTCGTCGCAGCAGCGGCAACCGTCATCGCCACGTAGGGATCGCCCGATAGACACTGCGAGTCGGTGAACGTCAGTCCAGTCCAACCATCGCCCTCGGCCCGGCGCCCAGCCTCCGCGGACTTTCCTGGTTGAGGGAAGGTCGAGGTAAAGAACTCGTACCCCCTCACAAGGGCTCAAGTCCGCTCGAGGTAACTTTCACCGGAAGTACCTTCAACAGCCAACGCGATAAGTGCCTCAGTGAACACACAGAAGCCTCTCGGGCGGCACCACTGCTTGCGCACTGCGTCAACATCATGATCCCTCACTCACCCAAGAAATTCTAACCACCGTTAGGAATTGTAGCGAGGAAACCCGCTGGTGTCGACCCCACACATGACGGGAAATCTGAACTGAGAGCCATCTTGTGGCAAGAAGTCTCCGAAAGTTTCTCAAATCTGGATTAAATTACTAACGTGACCTCAACCACGACCACCTTTGGACCTGACGCTCTCGCCGACGACGTTCGTAGTGAGTTACGTACGTGGATCATGACCAATTGGGACCCCGAGTCGTCGCTCCTTGAGTGGCGACGACGCCTTGTGGACGCAGGTTGGGCAGCACCCACGTGGCCCCAGCGTTGGTACGGTCGCGACCTGCCCTCTTGGGCCGACTCTCTCGTGCACAAGGAACTGCAGGCTGCGGGTGCCATAGGCACTGCGGTGGGTAGCGGCATGACATTGGCCGCACCGACGATCCTCGCCCACGGACCTGATTCGGTTCGCGAACGCTACCTTCGCCCGATCCTGACCGGCGAGGAAACGTGGTGCCAACTCTTCAGCGAGCCCGACGCGGGTTCGGACCTCGCTGGGCTGGTAACGCGCGCGTCGCTCGACGGTGACGAGTGGGTCGTTAATGGGCAGAAGGTCTGGAATACGAGCGCTCACCACGCTGACCTGGGGATGTTGCTGGCTCGAACGAATTGGGACGTACCCAAGCACAAGGGCCTGACGTATTTCGTGCTGCCCATGGATCAGCCTGGTGTCAGCGTGCGCCCGCTGCGTCAGATGAATTACTACTCCTCTTTCAACGAAGTATTCCTCTCCGACGCGCGCGTACCAGTTGGTGACGTGGTCGGCGACGTCGGCGACGGTTGGCGAGCGGCACTGACGACGTTGGCATTCGAGCGCAGGTTCGGCGTGATGCGTCGTCCCAAGCAAGCAAAGTCGAGTGGGCGCGCCGTTGACGAAGCGCGTGCCGAGGCTGACGACTATTTCTCGACCTACAAGTGGTATCCCCAACGCGCCGGTCGTGTCGATCTGGTGATTGAGAGGTTGAAGGATTCTGAGGTCGCGAAGGACCCCATCGTCCGCCAAGAGGTCGCCAGGTTGATCGCAATGCAGCGAATCAGCATCTGGACCGCAGAGCGCGCGCAGGTTGCTCGAACCATGGGCAAGACACCGGGTCCCGAAGGATCAGTTGGCAAGCTCTCGACCAGTCAGACCGCCAGGCTGGCCTCCAAGGTGCACATGATGATCTCTGGAGCTTCGGCAATGCTGACTGGCCCCGACTCTCCAATGAAGGGAATCATCGCCGAGGTCTTCACCTCGGTGCCGGCGCAGTCCATCGCCGGCGGCACCGACGAGATCCAAAAGAACATCCTCGGCGAGAAGGCTCTCGGATTGCCGCGCGACCCCAGTGTTGACATGGACATCCCCTTTCGCGATATCCCTCACAACTAAGCCGCCTTCGCTTCGCCCCGAGGAACCCATCGGGCTTGCACTAGACCTCTTTCCTCGCTCGAGGCACACGAGCCACGCCTTCGCGCACGTACTCCTCGATCTGCTCTGTGGTGTAGCCCAGTTCAGTGAGGATCTCTACCGTGTGCTGCGCGACCAGAGGGGCGTGACCTCGCACCGAGGCGGGCGTGGCAGACATCTTCACCGGTGAAACGATCTGGCGATAGGCCCCAATTGCTGGATGATCCGCCTCGCTCAAGACACCGCGATGTTGATCGCAGTCATTGACGATGTCATCGAGGGAGGGAACGGGACTTACGGGTATTTCGTGCTGGTGACAGAGTCCCAGCCACTCGTCGGTCGTGCGTTCGACGACAATCTCGGCCAGATCCCGATAGACATTGTCCGCCTCGAGGAGACGATTGCGGTGATTGGCGAACCATGGACGCTCCATGATATCCATCCGATCGACCGCACCAAAGAGAGAATTCCAATGCTCATCTGTGTACGGCATCATGGCGATATAGCCATCGCGAGTCTTATGGGGACCGCGGTGAGAGGTCATTATCCGGCTGTAGCCAGCCGGTTGACCGGGGATTGTTGCTCTACTGAGGTGTTCCACGAGAGTAAACGCGAGTACCGAGTCGAACATCGGCACCTCTACGCGCTGGCCCTGGCCCGTTCGAGCTTTGTGCACGAGAGCGCCGAGGATTCCATACGCGATCATGAGTCCGGCGATCTTGTCACCGATCAGCGATGGGAAGAAGGCAGTCGTGCCGAGGACTTCCTGATTGAGCCACGGAAGTCCCGTCAGCGCTTGGATGATGTCATCGTACGCTGGTCGACCCTCTTCCTCGGTGCCGGACGCGAATCCTTGAGACTGGCAATACACCAGTCCAGGCATCGTCGCCGACAGCTCCGCGTAGTCGAGACCCAGACGCTTCATGGGACCCGGTCGCAGATTCGTTAGGAGGACGTCACTTTCAGCGAGGAGTTGATGAAAGATTTCCTTGCCCTTCGGAGTCTTCACATCCAGCGAAATGGAACGCTTGTTTCGATGGAGGTTCAGGGCAATACCCGAGAGTTCCCTGGTTGGACCTCCGCCCATCACTCGGCTGCTGTCGAGGCTGCCATGTTCGACCTTAATGACGTCGGCACCGAGGTCTCCCAGAAGTTGTCCAGCATATGGTGCCATGATCACCGTCGCTAGCTCGAGCACTCGTATCCCAGCCAGTGGACCGGACGGCGATGTGGCCGGCGGCTCAGCGCCCGGATCAGACGATGTTGAGTCCATCATCACAGCTCCCTCTCTGAGTTGGCGATCCTCACGTGCCCGTGAAGTTCGGTGGTCGACGTTCCGCAGAGGCTCGCACACCTTCACGAAAATCCGAAGTCGTCGCTAGCTTCGCCTGCACCTTCGCCTCATGTACTAAGGCGGCGCCGACCTGTTCGACGAGGCCCTCACGCATCGTGGCGCGTATGGCCAGTACTGCAAGAGGGCCAGAGCTCGCGAGAGAGGTCGCGAACGCCATACCCTCGGTCTCAAGGTGGTCGCGGGGCACCAGACGATCGCAAAGCCCGATATCCAACGCTTCCTTTCCACCAATTCGCCTACCTGAGAAGAGCAGCTCCCAAGCACTTTGTTGACCGACAGTTCGCGGCAGCGTCACGCTGAGACCAAAACCTTGGTGAAATCCCAACTGAGCGAAGTTCGCGCTGAATCGACTCTCCTCGCTCGCGACACGGAAGTCGCAGGCAAGACCTAGGCCCAGACCGCCGCCAATCGCGGCACCCTGCATTATGGCCACGATTGGTTTCTTCACCTCGAACAACCGCAACGCCTCGTGGTACAGCTCAGTTGTGTCAAGGCGCTTCTTCGCTCCGGATTCCCGGGGCTCCGAAGCGAAGTTGGCGCCCGCACAGAAGTTCTTGCCTTCCGTGCGAAGGAGGATGACCCGACAACGCGCATCATCGTTGAGGCCAATCAGTGCGTTACTGAGTTGGTGCAATGATTCCACGCTCAAGAAGTTGTTGGGGGGTTCATTCCGGGTGACAATCACTACGCCACTCTCGAGGAATGCAACGCTCACGGGCGCTCCACGAACGTCGGAAGTCATCTCGTTGGTCATGTCGCTCACTCGTTCACTTTGGCGCATTCCTCAATTGCCGAGGAAGTTCGGTGGACGTTTTTCTCGAAAGGCGGCCATTGCCTCTTTCGTGTCGGCGGTACCGTGATTGATGGTGGCAGCAGCACCTTCGGCTTCCAGCGCGTCTCGAAGAGAGGGGCCAATCGATCGGTTCAAGAGCATTTTGGTCTGTGTGAGAGCTATCGGCGCACACTGGCTCAATCGGGTCGCCCACCCGTCGACGAATGCATCGAGCTCCGACGCGGGCACCACCCGATTGACGATGTCGAGTCGCTGGGCTTCGTCCGCGTTGATGACGTCAGCGAAGAAGGCCAATTCCTTCGCTTTGTGCAGACCCACAAGACGGGGGAGCAGCCAGGAGCCTCCGAAGTCGGGCGAGAGTCCGCGCTGTCCGTAGATCTCAGAAAAGCGAGCTTCGTCGGACGCCACGATGAGATCACATCCGAGCGCGAGATTGCAGCCCGCGCCGGCCGCAACACCGTTGACCTTGGCAATCGTCGGCTGAGGAAGACCATGTAAGAGAAGGGCGATGTCGGTGAGCCGCCGTGTCGAGCGGAACGGATTGGGTATCTCGGTGGGGTCGCCGCCAGTAATGTCGGCCCCGCTGCAAAAGCCTGAACCGGCCCCGGTGAACACGACGACCCGCGCGGCGTCTGCGTGGCGAAGTTCATTGAAGACGTCCCTCAATTCTGCCCACATCACCGCATTGATGGCATTCTTCTTCTCGGGTCGGTTCAACGTGATGCTCATGACTCCCGAGTCAGAAACCTCAACTATCAACGTCTCATAGTAATTCATTGCAGTCTTCGAAGCGTCGAAACGACTCGCTCCATTCCCTTCCGTTCTCGTCCTCAAGTGCAGTCTTGCATCGGTCACGCGACGCTTCACTGCCCCCACCCACGCGCTTCGCTGACCGATCGAGATGAATCGTGATGCCACCGACCAGGCGACGCCCCTCGAACTTCAAGGCTCTTACTTACCCTCGAAGACTGGCTTCTCCTTCTTCGAGAAGGACTCCAGTGCGCCGCGATAGTCCTCGGTCATCTGAGAGATCCCCTCGAAAGTGGCCGCACGGTCGACAACTGCCGACGCCACTTGACGGAGACCCGCATTAATCGATGCCTTCGTGAAGCGAATGGCGAACTTCGCACCGTTCAGCATCCGCCCAACCATTGCATCCGCAACCACGTCGAGCTCGGCCGCATCCGCGACGCACTGTGTGATAAGCCCAATGTCCTCGGCCTCGCGCGCGCTCAAGGCGTCGCCAGTCAGCAGATAGCGACGCGCACGCATGTAGCCGACCAACTGGGGCCAAAGCAAGGCACCGCCATCACCCGCGACCAGACCCACTGAGACGTGCGGGTCGGCGAACGTCGAACGTTCGGTGGCGAAGACGAAGTCACAGAAGAGGGCAAGCGAGCAGCCCAGTCCCATCGCCGGTCCGTCTACCTTCGCGATAATCGGCTTCTCCACCGTGAGGATCTCATCGGTGATTCGACGGTTAGCGCGATTGCCGGAAATGACCTTCAATGGATCGCCCACTTTCGAAAGCAGCCATTTGAGGTCGCCCCCCGCGCAGAACGAGCCACCAGAGCCTTGCAACACTATGACGTCGGTGTCGGGATCCGAATCAACGTCGGGCCAGATCGTTGTCAGCTCGTAATGCAATTGAGCGTTGATTGAGTTGCGCGCTTCGGGTCGATTGAATGTGATAGTGGTGACGCGATCCTTTGTCTCAACCAGAAAACCTGTGTAAGCGCTGGTATCCATTGATGCCCCCAAACTGAGTAGTTCTTGGACGGCCCTCGCCCGCAATCGAACAATCGCAATCGCTGGCGAACTTGGTTCACACGACAGCTATTTTCGAATCAAGACTAGAATATCAAGTGCTCGCGAGTCGTGCCACCACTCCCGCCGGTTGACGTCCGTGATCGGCCATAGACAGTGGTGGAGGAAGCGAAATCGTCACGTGCTGCGCCGCATCGTGCCAGAACGTCCGCGCCTATTGGCTCTCACCTCTCTAGGTCGCGCCACGGGATGTTCTTATCCACGCGAAGATCACCCGGTAGTCCCAACACCCGTTCACCAATGATGTTCTTTTGAATCTCTGTAGTTCCGCCCTCGATCGTGCCCGCTCTCGACCTCAGGAACTGACGAACCACCGAACCGTTTCTCGAGCTATCGGTTCGCACCATGGGATATCCCTCCGGGTAGATCAAACTGTCCGTTCCTTGAATGTCGAGACAGGTCGAGAAGATCAGCTGGTTCAGCTGACCTGACATGAGCTTCCCGACAGAACCTCCCGGGCCTGGCTGGCCGCTGGCTGCAACGTCCCTGCTGCGCTGGTTCGTGAGGCGAAGGACCTCGGCTCGAATCCACAAGTCTGACACTTTGTCGCGCAACACAGCGAATTGGTGTGGAGGAAGTTCGTCCCGGTGTTCATTCCAGGTACGCATCAGCGATCTGATAGGACCGCCGCCCTTGCCGCCGCTTCCACCCCCCAAAGTCACTCTCTCGTTCATCAACGTGGCAGTAGCGACTCTCCATCCGTCGCCAGGCCCGCCCACCATGTTGTAAGCGGGGATCCTTACGTCGGTGAGGAACACCTCGTTGAACTCGGCCTCCCCAGTCATTTGGAAGAGTGGTCGCACTTCAACACCCGGCGAGTTCATTTCCATAATGAAATAGGAAAGGCCTGCGTGCTTGGGAGCGTCAGGATTGGTTCGAACCAACAACATGGCGAACTTCGCAACGTGTGCGAGTGTGGTCCATACCTTCTGTCCATTGACGACCCACTCATTTCCGTCGAGCACCGCCCGACTGGGAATTCCCGCGACATCTGAACCGCTCGAAGGTTCTGAGAAGAGTTGGCACCAAATCTCCTCACCTGTGAAGATCGGCCGGAAGTGCCGCTCCATCATTTCTGCTGACCCGAATTGCAGCATGGTCGGTGCGCCCATCCCAATGCCAATGAAGTTGATGAAGAGGTCATGATATGGACTCCCCCCTTCACGCAGCGTCTCGTTCACGATGCTCTGGCCGCTACGTTGAATCCCGAGGCCGCCGAGTCCTACGGGGAAACTCACCCAGGCAAGACCGGCGTCATATTGAGCTCCCCTGAACGTGAACTGATCGACTTCTCCGGGGTCGAATTGTTGCAGGAGTCGCTGAGCGCGTTCTTTGAGTTCCTCTTCGGACATCGACACAATGAGCCCCTTTTCACTAGTTCATCCACTCACGATACAGTAAGATTTAATGCAGATTAAAATAGTTACTTCAAAGGACAAACTATGAGCGAAGTAGTAATTGTGGATGCGGTTCGTTCGCCTATCGGAAGAAGGAACGGCTCCCTCTCCTCAGCCCACCCGATCGATCTCCTAGGTCAGGTACTCAAGTCCCTCTTTGAACGGACCGGCGTCGATCCGACCGATGTCGGACAAGTGGTCGGTGGTTGCGTCGGCCAGGTTGGCATGCAATCAATGAACGTCACTCGAACGGCGTGGCTCGGTGCGGGGTTGCCGATTGAAATCCCGGCCACGACGGTCGACGCCCAATGCGGCTCGTCTCAGCAAGCCTCAACCATGGCCTACGCGATGATCGCCGCGGGTGTCTTTGACGTGGCAGTGGCCTGCGGGGTCGAAATCATGAGCAAGGTGGTCATGGGCTCGACCACGCCGAAGGATCCCTACGTAGGCAAGCCCATCAATCGAACCTATTGGAAGCATCACGAATTCACCACGCAATTTGAAGGTGCGGAGCGACTCGCTGAGATTCGCGGCATCTCCCGCTTTGACACCGACGCGTTTGGGTTTGAGTCACAGATTCGAGCCGCCACGGCAGTTGCGGAGAATCGATTCGCCACCCAGCTGATTGAGATTGAAGTAGCAAGACGCATCGGCGAGACCGAAACGGTGGTGGCCTTCTCCCAAGACGAAACTCCTCGTTCAACGACGCTCGAAGCCCTAGCCGGACTCAAACCAACTGGCCGGCCAAACGGCATTCACACGGCCGGCACTTCGTCACAGATCGCGGATGGTGCCGCCGCGGTTCTGATGATGTCGGCCAAGAAAGCAAGATCACTAGGGCTAACACCGCTGGCGACCATTGTCGATTCCTGCCTCGTTGGCTGCGATCCAGTTGTCATGCTTGAGGGTCCAATTCCAGCAACTCACCGACTCTTAGAGGCCAATAGTCTCTCGATTCTCGACGTCGACCTCGTCGAGATCAACGAGGCATTTGCCGCGGTCGTCCTGGCTTGGCAACGTGAGTTCGACGCCGACATGAGCCGCGTGAACCCCAACGGCGGAGCAATCGCCCTGGGGCATCCACTCGGCGCCACGGGGGCCATTCTCATCGCCAAGGCCGTGCACGAGATGATGAGGTCTGACAAGGAGCTCGCGCTCGTCACTATGTGCTGCGGCGGCGGACTTGGGACCGGTACCTTGCTGCGTCGCAATTGAACGTCGAAATTCGAGTGCGACCGATGTCCAATTTGTTCTGAAAGTGGGCCATGGCGACTGATGTTGGCGCGAAGACAGTCCTGCAGGACTGCTGCTTGGTCCTGCAGGATTCTCGCGGGCGTGCAGCGACAACGAAGCATTGGAGACGATAGTGAACCAAGAAGTCGTTCGATGGGGTAACACCGTCACGCTTGGAGATGTTCGGGGGCGATCATGTCGAAACTTCAACCCACGTCTCAGACACCTCGGGGAGCTTTCTGTCGACGCTCGTCCCTTCGCGGATCGTGACTATCTAGTTCAAGGTGAGCGGCGTCTGACTTTTGGCGCCTACGAGACTGCGGTGGCGCGCGTCGCGGATCTTCTCGTGCGCCACGGCGTCACTCCCGATGACCGTGTGCTGATCTTGGGTGCCAACTCACTCGAGTGGGTTGTTTCGTGGTGGTCCATCGTTCGGATTGGTGCAGTTGCGGTGTTGGGCAATATGTGGTGGAGCCAAGAAGAGTTGGCGCACGCGATAGGGATGGCAGCACCAGTTCTCGTGCTCGCCGATGCTGACCACGCGAAAGTCGTGCCTCCAGGTCAATCCGTCATTCAACTTGAGGAACTGGGCGAGTTGATCAAGCGACCGCCTTCGCAGGCGAATCGGAAGTGGCCAGAGCGCGACGAGGACGATCCGGCAGTGATCATCTTTACCTCGGGAACAACAGGACTGCCCAAAGGCGTGGTCCTCTCGCATCGAAGCCTTCTCGCGACGATGCACGCGACCCTCGAACGCACCCATCGTCTGCCGGTACTCGGGACGAGCGCATCAAGAGCCACGAAATCACTGATCAGCCTTCCACTCTTCCACGTCGGCGGACTGCAGCAGATTCTGATACCCATGGCGACCGGAGGCACTTTGATCTTCAATGAAGGCCGGTTTGATCCGGCGAAGATCACCGACTTGATTCGCAACGAGGACCTCGACATCTGGTCCACGGTCCCGACGATGGTCACTCGAGTTCTTGACTACCTCGATGATCGCGAACTCGAACCACTCGCGTCTGTTCGCACCATAGGTCTCGGTGGCGCGCCAGTCGCGCAGCGGCTTCGTGCCAGAATTCCTCAACACTTTCCTTCGGTTGCCCGTCGACTGGCGGTTGCCTACGGTCTCAGTGAAGCGGGCGGTTCGGTGACATCGGCGGTCGGTGATGCGATCCTTTCACGACCGGGCACGGTAGGCCTTCCCTATGCGACTGCAGAGATCCAGATACTCGAACCCGACGAAAGTGGAACGGGTGAGGTGCTTCTGCGCGGCCCATTCGTGATGCTTGGTTACATGAAGACCCCAGGTGACGGCATCGCATTGGACTCCCAGACGATTACCGAGGACGGTTGGCTCCATACGGGAGATGTCGGGCACATCGACTCAGATGGCTACCTTTTCATAACTGACCGCATCAAGGACATCGTGATTCGAGGGGGGGAGAACATCGGCACGCCTCACGTAGAAGATAACCTCCTTCATCACCCCGATGTCCGTGAGGTCGCAGTGTTTGGCCTTCCTCATCCGATCTTCGGGGAAGAGTTGGCTGCGGTCGTAGTGCTCAGGCCAGGTTCAAATGTGAACTCTCACGAACTGCGGGAATTTCTCACATCCCGGTTGGCCTACTTCGAGATTCCAACGAAGTGGGACCTTCGATTCGAACCTCTTCCACACAATGTGACTGGGAAGATACTCAAGAAAGAACTGAGGGACCACTGGCCGAACGCACGCGAGGTACCACGTAACGACAGGTGAATCGATCGTCAGATACTGCGCTCATGGGGTGCAGCGATGACAGTTAAATTCGACGGACTTGGCACCAGGAAATTAGCGACAATCCCAGCGTGCTATTGATAGTCTAATGGGAATTAAATTAATTTAACAACCCGCTCGCCTAGAACTGCCCGACATCGAGATGGCATCCTTGCGTCACGAGATTGCGCACCTGGTCACGGGTCTTCAAGAAGAGAGTAGATGTTATGGGTTTTGATCACTACAAGGCGCTCGGTATTGAATCGGTGGATCGAGTGACGACGATCACGATCAACCGACCCGAAGCCCGAAACGCCATCAACGCGGCGTTGCACCACGAATTCACCACCATCTGGCACGAAGTTGACTCAGATCCTGACACTGACGTCATTGTGTTTCAGGGATCAGGGGGGTCATTCTGCGCCGGTGGTGATCTCAAATGGCTTCTTACGATCGCGGGTAATCCGACCAAGGTCATGGCGGGCATTCGCGCCGACCAACGGATCTCCGAGGGAATGCTGACCCTGGAGAAGCCCATCATCGCCAAAGTTGATGGCCCGGCCATCGGGCTCGGCTGCTCACTGGCTCTCTACTGTGACTTCGTGTTCGCAACCGAACGTTCAATCTTCGCCGACCCACACGTTTCGGTTGGCCTCGTTGCCGGCGATGGCGGCGCCTTGCTTTGGCCAAAGTTGATCGGCCACATGCGTGCGAAGCGATACCTCTTGACGGGCGACCATGTTGAGGCCGCTGACGCCGCCGCCATGGGTCTGATCACCAGGTGCGTCGCGGACGAAACTGAACTTGCGACCGTGGTGTCAGAGATGGCCACGAGACTGAGAAATGGAGCGTCTCACGCGATCCGTTTCACGAAGACATCAGTCAACGCTGGACTTCGACAGACGGCGAGCGCAGTCATCGATCGAGCGGCCTCGTTCGAGGCGATAACCATGATGACCGACGACCATCGCATCGCCCTCGAAGCCTTTCTCGCCAAGAAGCCACCCAACTTCTCCGGCCGGTAGTTCCCCTTACTAACAAGGAACGCAAAACATGGACAACTTCAACGAATCAGAACACATCACGATGTTGCGAAGGACTCTAGAGGATTTCGTCGAGAGAGAAATGCCTCGAGACGCGGCGCGGCGCTGGGACCAGGGTGAACCCCTTCCCCACGACCTCCTATCGAAGCTCGGGAACCTTGGGCTCTTCGGCGTCTGCGTTCCAGAAGAATACGGTGGATCGGGTCGCGACCTCATCGCCGCGATTGTCACGATCGAGGAGCTGAATCGGCGCAGCTCAGTGGTGGCGACCCTCTACATTATGGGCACCTGTTACGCCGGTTTGAACCTTCTGGAATGCGCCTCGGAGGAGCAGCGCCAAGAGTTCTTGCCGAAGGTGGCCAACGGAAGACTGCTCTTCTCTTACGGACTCACCGAACCTGATGCCGGCTCGGACCTCGCATCGGTAACGACAACCGCGATCCGAGAAGACGACTTCGTCGTCGTCAACGGCGCAAAGAGATTCTGTACGGGCGCCTCGAAAGCGGACTTCATCTACACTTTGGTGCGAAGCGGGCCGCGTGAGGATCGTCACAACAACTTGTCTATAGTACTCATTGATCCACAGGCCCCGGGCGTGACGATTGAACTGCAGCGACCAATGGGTCAACGAGGGACAACTACGTGCGACGTGACCTTCAGTGATGTCCGGATTCCGACGTTCCAGATTGTTGGGGGCTTGGACGGATGGAACCGGGGGTGGGGAATGTTGGTTGGTCCGGGACTCGACATCGAGAAGATTGAAGTCTCTTCGATGGCGCTCGGAACTGCGCGCGCGGCGGTCGACGACGCGTGGCAGTACGCACAAGAGCGGCGACAGTTCGGCAAGGTAATTAGTTCGTACCAATCGATACGTCACATGTTGGCAGACGTCAAGACCAAGCTGGAAGCGTGTCGGCTCATGACGTACCATTCAACTTCGCTGTTGCAGGCGCAATTGCCCGCGTCGGTGCCCACGTCAATGACGAAACTCTTCGTGTGCGACACCGCTCGCGACATCGTGCTCACGTGCCAACAGGTCATGGGTGCGTACGGATACGTCGACGAATTCGACATGGAGCGCTACGTGCGCGACGTTCTTTGTTATCCAATCCTCGGTGGTTCCTCGGCTATCCAGCGCAATAACATCGCAAACAACCTCGGACTTCTCCGTGATGGTGCCAAGTGACATCCGCTCTCCGACCGTTCCCTCACGAAACCACACCCGCATGTAGAGTCATCGATCAGGCGAAACTCCGTTGACCGTCAGTAGCTTTCGAAGAGGGTCCTTACTCGTTGTGGCACTCGAACGTGAAGAGAAGCGCAACGCATTGGACCCCACGATTACGTTGGGTATAGATGCGGCGCTCAATGAACTTGAGGATGATCCGCACCTGGCCTGTGCGATCATCACTGGGGGCGAGCGCATATTCTCCGCGGGGGCCGATCTCTCCGTTGGTCCGGGACCGCCGACGGAGCGCGGTGGAATGGTGGGCCTCATACATCGGAGGCGAACCAAGCCCTTGATTGCGGCGGTGGAGGGGCTCGCACTGGGTGGCGGCCTCGAGCTTGTCTTGTGCTGTGACCTGGTCGTTGCGTCAGCGAACGCCCAGTTCGGACTTCCAGAGCCGAAACGAGGTCTCATGGCGGACTTCGGCGGGGTATTCCGACTGAGCCGAATGCTGCCCGCGAATATCGCACGAGAACTAGTACTCACCGGCGACAATCTCGATGCGGTCCGTGCCGAACGTTTGGGTTTCGTCAACATCATCACCGAACCTGGTGGCGCCCTAGATGCTGCTCTCGCGCTGGCGGACCGGATTTGCGCCAACGCACCAATCGCCGTCCGCGAATCTCTGGCCATTGTGAATGAAGCGATAGCCGGCGACGAGACGCTCAGTTGGCAACGGAGCGATCAGGCACACTCTCGGCTCACCAAGACTCGCGACTTCGCTGAGGGAATTCGCGCATTTCTGGAGAAGCGCTCGCCAAAGTGGTCCGGCGAGTGAAGTAGTTGGAGCTCGATGGGTCTTCTGAATCGTCGCAATGAAGTGAGGAGTGGGCAACGATGAACGTAAATAAACGAGGCAGCATCATCATGAGCGGTGCCGAAATTGCCGAATTCGTACAGCGAAGCAGGACATTGACTCTCGCCACCATTGGACCTGGAGGTTTTCCCCACCTCACCGCCATGTGGTTCGCGGTAATCGGGGAAGAAATCTGGATTGAGACTAAGGCAAGATCTCAAAAAGTGGTCAATCTGCGCCGAGACAGTCGGTCCTCGATACTGATCGACGATGGTCTCACCTACGACGCACTTCGAGGTGTGTCCTTCGAAGGCCGGGGCATCGTCGTTGAAGATCCGGCCGTTCTTTGGCAAGTAGGGGTCAACATCTATGAGCGATATTCCGGAACGTATAGCGAAGATGTCAGACCCGTCGTGGAGGCGTTGGTCCACAAGCGCGCCGCAGTGAGATTCGAGGTAGAGCGAGTTCGATCTTGGGACCATCGCAAAATGGGCTTAGCCGAAGGGGTTCCCGGCGGATCTACCGCCCGCTACCTCCACTAGCGTGGGAGCGAGATGTGTCGCGCACGAAGAGCACACCGCATTTGGGCCGAGATTGGTACGTGATCAAGGAGACGTTGCCAGTGATCAAATCCAAGGCAGTACTGGACGAAGGTCACCCATTCGAGGCGACCGACATATATGCAATGCTTCGTCGCAAGGCCATCGATAGAGCGAGCCATGCCGTCCTGCATTGGTCGTCTCCGGGTCTTGCTCGGACCTGGACGTACGCCGCATTCCTTGATGATGTCGATGCCACGGCGGCGGGTCTCCAACGACGAGGAGTCGGTGTCGGCACCCCCGTCGTCATCCACCTTGAGAACTGCCCGGCCTTTTTGATCGTGTGGTTTGCGTGCGCGCGCCTGGGCGCGGTCGCCGTCAATGTTAATGCCCGCTATTCAGTAGACGAATTGAAGTACGCCGAGGAAATCACGAATGCAGTTGGTTTCGTTACCAATAGTGTGGACGTCGTTGAGGCGGTCGGCGCAGCCAAATGGGCAATCCTCGTGGCGCCCGACGTCGGCACGGCCGAAGAGCTTTTTGACGACGTGTCATCCCTGGTCGACCGTCCCGCCGATCCTCAACTGGCGCTAGGCGTCCAGTTCACCTCCGGTTCGACCTCTAGGCCGAAGGCCGTTCTCTATTCAAACGCCAACGCCCTCTGGGCGGCCCGCGAGGGGGCGGCGCATTTTCGACTTGATCACGACGACGTACAACTCGTGTTCGCCCCTCTCTTCCACACGCTCGCCCTCTTCTGGCAGACGCTGGCGACTGTGTGGATCGGCGGCACCGTGGTCTTGCAGGCAAAGTTCTCGGTGAGCCAGTTCTGGGACGTTTCCGTCAACTTTGGATGCACCCGTACGACGTACATGCCACTACTTCGACACACGATCGGAGTGCAACCGATACCAACCAATAGCTACCGAAGTTGGATCGGCGGCGCCCAGGAGATGGAGCTGAGGGAACTCTTCGGCATTGACATCTTCGCCACCTGGGGAATGACCGAAGTCGTTACCCAACCCATCTACTCGAACTCTGGCGACGGCGTCGACGAGGGAGCGGTAGGAATGGTGGCAGATGGCTACGAGATTCGAATTGTGAACGAACGTGGTGAGCCAACTCAAGTTGATGAACCCGGAGAGTTGCTCATTCGAGGTGTCAGAGGACTGTCGATCTTCTGTGAATATCTCGCCGACGATGACGCAACGGCTGCGGCCTTTGATCACGAGGGCTTCTTCAGGACCGGCGACCGAGTCGCCTCACTTCCGAGCGGGGCCATACGATACGTCGGCCGCACCAAGGACATGATGAGGGTCGGAGGCGAGAACGTTGCGGCTTCGGAGGTTGAACGGGTCATCCAATCGGTTCCAGGTGTTGGCGAAGCCGCGGTCGTGGGACGCCCCGATCCAGTCCTGGGCGAAGTTCCCGTCGCCTTCGTTATCGCCACCGACTCACGAGATTTCGCTCTACTTTCGGCTCAAGTGATGGCGACCTGCGAAACGATGCTGGCCAACTTCAAGGTTCCTCGGTCGATCTATGAGCTTGACGATTTCCCAAGAGCCATCAACAAGGTCAGCAAGATCGGACTGAGAGAGTTGCTAGAGAAGATTGATAACGCGGGTTTAGCGAGCTCGAAGATCGAGGGAACACCACCACGCATCTCGTTGTAGGAAACGATGATAGGTGCTATTCCACAAACGTTCGGATCGTCTCGATGGTCGCCACTTTCTCAGAAGTGCTTCCGTGCAGCATCATCTGAAGATGCGTGACCCCAACTTCAGCGTAAAGCGACAACTTCTCCTTGACTTCGCTCGCACTCCCCACGAGGGATGAGGCTTCGAGGTAGGTCCGTGGGATCGCCGCCTCAGCTGCGGTCCTCTGGCCGTCCAAATAGAGGTCCTGTATCTGCTCGGCTTCTTTCTCCCATCCGTATGCAGCGAATATGTCGTTGTAGAAGTTCCTACCTCGAGCCCCCATTCCACCGATATAGAGAGCAGCATTCGCGCGACCGGCGTCTAGTACGGCCTCCTTCTCGTGCGGAGAGTCGGTAATCTTAACGACGCCACCAGCCAAGATTTTCAGCGGTTCCAAATCGGCTGACCGCTTCTTGGCCCCGCGTGCCAACGTCTCGCCCCACACCCGACTCGCGAATTCGGGCGCGAAGAACGCGGGAATCCAACCATCGGCGACTTCTGCGGCAGCTTCGACACTCAGGCCCTTCAGCGCGGCCCACCAGATAGGGATGTTCGCCCGCTCAAGATGATTGACGATCTTGAGTGGACGACCCAAACCAGTGCCTTCGCTCTCTGGGAGCGGTATTTCGATTGTTCGCCCGTGAAAGTCGACCGGGTCACGACGCCACGTCATCCGGCACACTTCAATAGTCTCACGAATCCTTTGTGTCGGCTGCAAATAGGGAATCCCGTGAAATCCTTCGATCACCTGGGGACCAGATGCGCCAATACCGCAGTTTGCCCTGCCGCCGGATATCACGTCCAAACCTGCGAAGGTCATCGCCAGAAGCGTCGGAGTCCGCGAATAGACATTGACGATGCCAGAACCAATTTCAATCCTCTTTGTACGCGCTGCCAAATAGCCCATCATGGTGGCCGCGTCTACGCTATAGCCCTCCGCGACCCACACACAATCAAGGCCGGCGGCTTCCAACTCGCTCACCTCGTTGGCTGCGGTCAAGACGTCGCCAGAGTAGTTAAGTGTCGTACTAAGTTTCATCGATGTTCTCCTCTATTGAGACTTCAGCTCGTCGCTTTGGCCGCGGCGAATCTCCATGATTACTGTTGCTTGTTGTATCGCGAAAGTCGCGACTAGAAGTCCTACACATCACGTGATCTGGTCGGGGCGGGCCTCATGGCCCGGCGTAGGAAGCTGATGCGAGCCGCGATCGCGGCCTTCGTGACTTCGGCTTCGGGCGCCATCCTCTCTGACCCATGCATGGCCCCCGACCACACATGAAGTTCGAGAGCAACGCCAGCCTGAGCCAACCTTGCGCCATAGTCGATGATCTCGTCGCGGAAGACCTCCGCCGACCCCGTGTCAAGGTATGTCGATGGAAGCCCGCTGAGATCGGTTGCCCTCGCCGGCGCAGCGTACATACTGACATTGGGGCCACCGCAGTCATTTCCGAGCAACGCAGTCCAACCTGCCAAGTTTGAGGGCCGATCCCATACGATTCCCTCGAACTTGCTCGACACCGTTATCTCACGGTCATCGAGCATCGGGCAGATGAGGACCTGGTGACTCAGCGTCGGACCCTGGCGGTCACGATTCAACAAACCGGTCGCGGCCGCAACACCTCCACCGCCACTGGTCCCCGCAAGAATCAAGCGACTGGAGTCGATTCCCAATTCCTTGGCATGTTCAGCGGTCCAGACGAGTCCAGCGAAACCGTCTTCGACGGGAGCGGGATGGGGATTCTCCGGCGCGACTCGATAGTCAATGCTGATGAACACCGCGCCCAAGTCGGCAACCCAACTTAGGTGTTCCATCCCCAGCATCGTCCGATTGCCGGGCATCACCATGCCGCTTCCGTGGAGAAAGTAGATGCAAGGATGAGGTCCCGGAACCCCTGCTGGCCTCAAGACAAGCGTCGGGATGTCTGGTGCCCCAACGGGGCCCGGTATCAAGATCTCCTCGACGTCGATTCGACCTCCGTATCGAAGTTCATCGTCCGAGAAACTCTCTTTCAGCATTCTCGCCCGTCGCCCGTCGATTTCGCCGAACTTTGCGCCCACTGTGCCGCGCCAGCGTGAGCCGTCCGGTAAGGATCGAAATATGGCGTCGATCTCTGGATCAAGCGGCGGAAAATTCTCTTTCGAATTCATCTCGACTCCATTTCTCACTCCTTAACCAACTACGTGCCGTAACTTCGCAAGCTCACTAGCGAACAGCCAGGGATCCTGCATCGTACAAAAGTGTCCTCATGTGCACCGCGAAGCGATCGCCGCTACTGACTTGAACGCTGTCCATTACCTTGGACCACCTCATTGAACGGTCGCTTCGCCGCCGCGTTGGTCTCGCGAGGCATGCCCAAGACGCGTTCGGATATTGCATTCCGTTGCATTTCGTTAGTTCCCCCTGCAATCGAGAGTGTTCGTCCGCTCAAGTACCTGACCGACACTTCGGAGCCGTCTGGTTCGCTCGGGGACCATACGAGCGATTGCTCGCCGCCAATCTCCAGGGCGAGTCTCGCGCGGATCGGCAAATAGGTACCCATGAACAACTTCCCATACGCCGCCACTCCGGTATTCAACTGACCCTGACGGCTCATGACACCGATGCGACCCCACAAGGCCCGGCCCACAAAGTCGTCGGTGTGAGCGCGGGCGATCCTTTGTCGAACAAGGGGGTCATCCAGACGCTTCGCCCGCCTGGCGATGTTCACCAAGTCGGGCGGCAGCGGTCCGGGACCAACGAGTGGACCGTTGTTCTTGGCCCTGCCTGCACCTCGCTCCAGTACAAGCATTGTCTGGGTCACCCGCCAGCCATCACCAATGTCGCCCAATCGGTCGGTGTCGGGAACTCGTACCCCATCAAAGAATTCTTCACAAAAGTCCTGACCACCAGATATCTGCCGGATCGGTCGAAGCGTCAGCCCCGGCGCGTCACAGGGGACTGCGAACCATGTCAAACCGGAGTGCTTTGGTACGTCCCAGTTCGTCCTGGCCAAGCACATGCCCCAGTCAGCCAATTGCGCCCAGGAACTCCAAATCTTCTGTCCGTCGATGATCCAGTCTGAGCCATCCTTGGTCGCCCTCGTTCTCGCCGCAGCAAGGTCCGAGCCAGCTTCGGGTTCAGAGAAGAACTGGCAAACGAGTGCATCGCCTCTAAGTACCTTTGGGACGAACCGACGCAAGAAGTCCGGTGAAGCATGTTCGATCATGGTTGGGACACACGTGTTGAATGTCGTGTCCGTCAAGAGACCGAAGTCTGGCGACTCGTACTCACTCGTCTCTTCCAAGAAGATCTCCTCGTGGACGAGGGACAGTCCTTGCCCCCCGTACTCTTTGGGCCACGTGATTCCCGCGAAGCCATCATCAAAGAACCTCCTTTGCAGAGCACGATTCTCGGCGACGACTTCGGGTGTGTAGCGCTTGATGTCCGGCTTGTCTTCAAGTCGTTCACGGGGCCGCAGGTTGCTTCTAGCCCACTTTCGAACACGGACCCGATACACCTCGAGATTGGCCGTAGCGCCGACGTCAGGCTTCATCGCCCTATGGCCCCGTTATGATCGAACGAATGGCCGCGGCACCGGTGGAGATGATCTACGGCCGCAGCCGATACGCAGTCAAGTCGGCGACATCGATTCATTGACTCGGTTGCACTTCTCAAATGCATTTGCCCCCGCCATTTCAATGGGTGTCTCGAAGAGCCGTCCCAGGACCTTGATTAGGAATTCTAATCAGCAATAGAATCTTACGCGGCCAACGGCTCACGAGTCAATGTAGCGAGAGAGGAGTACCGAGGGGAAGCGAGGCTGTCATGGAATCAGCTGACGATCTGCCATTGTGAGGGACGAGGACTACTCGTGAGACATCCACGTGGCTCTTGCTACCAGTCGACCTCGGCGGGCTCTAAGTCGGACCAGTCTCGATCTTCAGCCGAGAGGCCCGACAGCAGCATCTCCTGCGCACTCAGAATCACCGCATCCACTGCCTTACCCTTGTCGGGCCGCCACGAATACGAAACGGCGTTGAGCGCGCCGAGGAGCATCAATTGCGAAGACTTCAAGTCGATGTCGTCACGGAGGAGTCCCTCCTCCTTCGCCTCAAGAAGAAGTCGAGCCCACACCTGGGCGTACGCCTTCTCGAACGGCCGACAGTACTCTTGGACGGATGCGGGTACGTCTCCGGTAATCCGATGCGTAGAAGCCCTTGCGTAGTCAGATTGACGAGCCGTCATGCGTAGGTGCGCATCGATCGCCAGCCCCAGCCGTTCAAGGGCATCGCTTTCTCCGTGCTTCTCGAGGACATTCTCGAGCGTCAATTTCGATCGCACCAATCCAGCGGTGAAGACCTCGCCGGCGAGCTCTTCCTTGTTGTTGAAGTGGTAGTAGATTGCCGGAGCTTGGACGCCGGCGACTTCACCCACGTCAGCTAGGCGCATGCCCGTGAAACCCTTGTCCGCAAGGACTTTCGCGGCCGCGTCAAGAAGCCGGAGTCGAGTCGCCGCGGCCTTTCCGCCGGTTTCTGCCAGCCTGGACGTGGTGGCCTCCGAGGCAACCTTTGGAGTCAACTTGCCCCTTGTCTTTGCCACTTCCACCCATTTCTGCTCGAAAGAATTGCCTCAACAAAACGTCCATACTGCTTGAATGCACACCCATTCTAAGTACTGACGTACTGGAAACTACTCCAACTTCGCGCCACACCCCGGTCTGACATCCTGGCTACAACAGTGGAGGTCTACAGTTGAGATCGCCTAGCCACAGGTGGGCCGTCGGGACATATTCGTCTGGGAAGGGGATTTCCTACTGCGAGTCAAATGAGGTTGAGCCACAACGCAACCGCATTTGCGTACCGACGACCCACCTCTGTCCAGGTGCATCTTTGCCTTTCAGGTCTTCGCACTATTCAGATTCACCTCCGCCTGAAAAATATGACGCTTCAATTTCGACGAGATTTTCTCGCGCCTCCTTCGCAGTGCCAGAGAATTGAATTCGGCCCTGTCGAAGCACGTACACCCGGTCAGCAAATTTGAGCGCCTCGTGAATGTGCTGTTCCACGATCAAGACACCAACACCCTGTTCAGACGCAGACTTCAGAACACTCAAGAGACGCGCAACGACCAATGGCGCGAGACCGAGTGAAAGTTCGTCCGCCAAGATGACTTGCGGTTTGCGCGCCAGTGATCGTGCAACCGTCAAGATCTGTTGCTCGCCGCCCGAAAGCATCCCCGCCTTGCGCTTCAAGAGTGGCTGTAACTCTGGGAACCGTTCGAGGGCCGTGCTGTCAGCCCCACCAACACGGAGGTTGTCAGCAACGGTCAAATTCATGAAGACCGATCGCTCTTCAGTGATGAGAGCGAGCCCGTCGTGCGCTCTTTTGTGCAAAGGCGAATTCGTCACTTCGCCCTTCCACAGCACGTCTCCCGATTTGGGCTTCAGTTCACCACAGAGCGCCATCATTGTCGTTGTCTTGCCCGCACCGTTGGGGCCAAGCAGCACCACAATCTCTCCGGCGTCCACTCGGATGTTCAAATCATGAACGACTCTCGCGTCGCCGTAGCCGAGGGAGACCTCACGCGCCTCAAGGAGGGTCGTCACTCTCTCGCCTCCGCTGCGAACTTCTCCATGACGATTTCGTCCGCATGTTGCGTCGTCTCGTCGTCTGCAACTCCAAGATAGGCTGAAATCACCGCCGGATTGGTCCGAATCTCTTCAGGAGTTCCGAGCGCAATTACCTCGCCGAAATTCAGCACCATGACTCGGTCGCACGTCTCGAGTACAAGTCCGACATCGTGTTCAATTAGCACTACCGCCACTCCTTGCTCGTGCGACACGGCGGAGATGAGTGCCTTGAGTTCGCCCCGCTCTCGAGTGTCGAGGCCCGATGCCGGTTCATCGAGAAGTAAGACACTGGGCTGGGTCGCCATCGCACGAGCAATGCCAGCCAATCGTGCGGTTCCGTGGGAAAGTTCAGAAGGACGTGAACCCATAACCTCGGTCAATCGGAACTTTCGAACCACTTCATTCATCACGTCGCCGTCAGCCTGAACACCCGGCTTCACGAGGTCGGTGAAGAATCGCGTAGGCGACTGCGAGTCTGAGGCAATCAGCAAATTGTCGTGGATGGTCAACTCCGCAAAGAGTTCAACCGCCTGGAAGGAGCGAACCAAACCGAGCCTCGACCTCTTCTCAGGTGTGTAACCGATGATGCTCCTGTCATAGATCTTGATCGATCCGTTCGCAGGTTTCACGAAGCCGGTGATCGCATCCAACAGAGTGGTCTTCCCGGCCCCATTTGGTCCGATGACGCCCAAAATCTCGCCAGGCTCTACAGTGAGACTTACGTGACTCAGCGCCTTGACACCTCCAAAGTGAACGCTCAAGTCCTTGACTTCCAACTTGGTCAGCAGCCGCCTCTTGCGGTCGTCGACACCGCTAGCAATGACGCCTTTCCTTGGTCTTCGACCGGGGAAGCGCTTGCGGAGGTCTGCCGAGAAAAGCGGTGCCAAACCGTCGGGTGCCGCCTTTAGAACTTGGACGACACCCAGCCCAGCGATCAAGGGAAGGTACTGACCAATGGTTCCAGGTGAGATCTCTGGGAACCATGAGAACCAGCCATGGAGGCTACCGAACGTCGACGCCAAGATTTGCGAAAGTAGCCCATCGGCACCCATCACGCCGGCCACGATCGAACCGGTGCCCCAGCCAATTCCACCAATTGTCGAAGTTTGAATTGCCCCAATGGAGTTGCCAGAGTTGAAGGTCGTGTAGACGATATTTGAATTGGTGAACGCGATGAGAATTCCGGCCAGTGCTGCAATCCCTGCCGCCAGTCCGAAGGAGTACATTTTCACTCCGTACACTCCAACCCCCAGCGAGGCAGCTGCACGTTCGTTCGAGCGAACAGCCAGCATGCGTCGACCACTTCTGCCTCTTCGAACATTGGTAACGACAACACCGGCAAGTACAAAACAGATGATCGTCAGGAGCGCGTATCGCGAGGGATGCAAGACCGGGTCCAGGTTGATACCAAACAGCGATGGACTCGGAACGATGGTCCCGGAGAATCCACCGGTCATCTGCGGGTTATTGAATATCAGACTCTCGACCGCAATGGAGAGTCCCAGCGTGACGACGGCAAGATTTACTCCTCTGGTCCTGAGGGCAGGCAATGCAACGAACAATCCCGCTGGGATGGTGAGAGCAATCCCCAGTAACGCTGCGAGCCAGAATGGAAGTCCTTCACCAGCGACAAGGCGACCGGCGACCCAAGCGCCAAATCCGGCAAGTGCGAATTGAGCCAGCGACAATTGACCCGTGTATCCAGTAACGACAATTATCGACAGTCCCAATATGCCGATTGTCGTCGTGGCGACTATGGCCGCGAGCCAACTAGTTGACACGAAGAAGACAGTAGTGCCTGCAATCAAGGAAGCAACGAGAAGGATACTTGGCGAAACTCGACCTGAACCAGGTAGCGGCAACCTGCTGGTGAGGTCCCCTCTCGACTGGCGTGCCGTTCCGCCCGCGGTGATGACAACAACAATGACGAAGAATGGCACGGCGTCTGCCCATCCCGAGGTATGCACGTAGAGCACCATCTCTGCTTCGATGATGCCGATCATGGCTGCACCGAACATCGTGAAGACAAACGATGAGAAGCGCCCTACGGCTGCCGCAGCGAATGCAGGAACAATCATGAGTGAAAGGGTCGCCACTGACAAGCCAACAATCGGAGCAAGCAGAATCGCACCAAGGGCGGACAAGAGTCCTGCGACCATGAAGTTCACGGCTTCGATGACCGCGGGCGATGTACCGAGCGCGGCAGCGGCGCGACGGTTCTCCGCGACCGCGGACGTGGCCAAACCGAACTTAGTCTTGCGGTAAAAGATCGCCAAGGCGCTTGCCAAGACGGCGACGACAACAATCAGGATAAGTCGATTTTCACCGATCGTGATAGAACCATAGATGTGTATCGGATTCACTGGGAAGAATCCATTGACCAGTTGGAAGCCGGTGCTCCCCAGGGTGAGAACGAGTATCGACTCGAGGGAGGCGAGAATTCCGAGTGTCGCCACGAGCTTGGCCAAGCGAGAGACCTCGCTCAGCACCCGCATTATGAGGTAGTAGGTCAGTAGGCCGACCAGCGCACCAGCGACAAGTCCCACGGGCAGGGCTTCCCCAGCCGACCAGCCGCTCGAGATCAGCCTGTAGTAGATGAACGCCCCTACTGCGCCCGTCGCACCGCTGGCAAAATTGAGAATCCCCGAGGCGCGGTACACGAGAACGACGCCAAGCGCGGTCAGTCCGTACAGCGAGCCAGTCGCGAGCCCGAGTAACGCAAATTGAATAAAGTTCGTCATCTCAGCCCATCGCCTTAACAACCTCCCGACGGCCATAATGCCGCCGGGAGGTTGCCTCGAGCAAGATTGCTACGTGCTAGTGGATTCCGAGGATATTCTGAAAAGTCTTGATCTGCGGCGTCACGACACCGTTCTTGACGATACTGAACATGTAGTTCGGATTGAAGATTCTGCTCGGCAACTGCGAAGCCAGTGGCTTGCCCCAGTTGAATGGGCCAATGATGCCCAGGTTGATTGTTCCGGCCTTCGGCAGATCGTTAAGCAACTTACCCGGCGAGTACACCTTGAACTTCTTCATCACGAACGCTGCGGCCATCGTCGCTGCCCAGGCCTGCGTTCCATAGTCGGTGATCGAGCCGTTGAAGTGCACAGTCTTGAAGTCGGCGAGGACTTGCTTGACGTACTTGTTCTTCGTTTGCGTCAGCGGCATGACAGATGAGATGTAGAAGATGCCATTGGCCGCGGCACCAAGCGTCGCCAAGTCGCTCTTGTTCATCGAGAATGCTTGCGCTGGCACCTGAGTGGCCGGAATGCCACCCTGGTAGTTCGATTCGATGACCAGGTCAGCCTGCTGACCGCCCAGGATGAGGTTGATCGCGTTGGCACCGCTCGACTTAATCGCCGCGGTGATGGTCGACATATCAGTCTGGGTTGGGCTCACCGGAATCGTCGCAACGACCGTACCCGTCTTGTTGCCGAGAGTCGGGATCGAGGCCTTCAACCCGGTCAGGATCGGCCCCACTACAGGCAGGTCAATGTAGACAAGCGCAATCTTGTTGTGACCGGTGTTGATCAGCTCCGTCATACCGGAATTGCCAAGCAAGTTGGTCCCGCCGGTAAAGGTGAACGAGTTCGGTGAGGTCACTTCAGCCGCCGTGGCATTCGCGCTGCCAATGCTCGGAATATTGGCAGCCGCCAGAATAGGCAGGATATTGGAAATGTAATTGGACTGCGTTCCAACGACTGCGGTCACGTGATTGGCTACTGCCTCATTGGCGCAATTCGTTGCAGCAGTTGGATCCAAATTGTCGTTGCAAGTGATGACCACGACAGGATGCCCGTTGATACCGCCATTCTTGTTGAGGTCGGCCGCCGCGCCCTTGACACCAGCGAAGATCTCGGGGTAGTTGGTCGACGTCGTACCGACCGTCGCAATCGTCATAATCGTCACTGGCGTCTTCACACCCGACGCTGTGGCGGCCATCGTCGGAATTGCGGTTCCGGCCACGAGAGCGCAGATCGCCAGTACCACAGCGTTCCTCCGCATTCCGCCAAATCGAGTCTTCAATGCAGACATTCTCTCCCCCTTCGGAGACGGACTTCCCGTCTTCCTGCTTTTTCAAAAGTTAATCGCTATTCAATTCCGAGTCAAGTCGAATTGAATGAATTTTCAATTTTCTTGGAATCTCCGATTTCAAACCACCAGGTACGGTGAACAGCGTCAACATTGCTGGTCACACCACCGTTTATACTCATGGAAAACCGGAAATCTCTTCAAAACGGTAAAACGTTCATCGAATTGTCATCAGCCGAGGAACTCGGAGTTCTTCAGCAGCGACTGGTCTAAGCTTCGACACGAGACAAACTCGAAAGTGTTCGCTGAGCCA
>Ga0075015_100000014_pt1 | contig 36211 bp, 37 predicted proteins | sample AleBraG_ABR_2013_FD_71476 | JGI IMG/M metagenome (GOLD analysis project Ga0075015, IMG submission 71476) | Freshwater sediment microbial communities in response to fracking from Pennsylvania, USA - Alex Branch Run_MetaG_ABR_2013 | ecosystem: Environmental > Aquatic > Freshwater > Creek >...
GAAATAGGCATTGGCCGTGGCGATCAGCGTCGTGCGCGAGCGCTGCTCCTCTTTCGGCAGCGCTGTCTCCGCCGGTGGCGGGTTGGCAATCAGACCTTCAGTCGAGAACATCCCCCCGGCAGCGGCGCGCGCCACGGTCCACTCCGCCTCGGCAACGCGCCGGGACTTGACCTGCAGGCGCAACGAGACAATGGCGGGGCCCGGACCTTCACTGATCAGTCCGTAGTAGGCCGCCTGACCCGCGCGGACATCAAAGTAGTGTCGCCCGACCGCCCCGTAGCCCAGTGCGCTTCGCCACAGCGAGGCGCCGTTCTCCAGCGGCGCCGCATTCTCGGTGGCGCGGTAGTCAGGCGCCAGCGGGGCGGCCCCCGGATCGTGTGCGAATACCGCACCGAGATAGGATTCGAGAACGCCTCTCAGGCAGGCGCGATCGCAGTCTTGCGCGTTCGCGCGAGGCATTGCGATCACGCCCAGCAGGAATGCGCCCGCGTAAAGCACCCTCGACAGCGACGCACTAAGCACCGGCATGACCTTCCCCGCTCGAGTGTTGGCGAATCCCTGCGCATCCCTGGTCATCCGCGCACCTGACCCAAAATTAGCAGAAGCCTCCCATAGCGTCCACGGCACCCAGTTACGGTGCTGTCCGGAATCAATCGAATTGGATTAGAATTCGTGTACTAACTCCAATGATTGTGCGACCGGGGATGTGTGTATGCGACGTGGAGCGTCGGACGGCGCCGCTGCCCAACCCAGCCCACATCACCCAGGAAGCTCACCATGAAAATGAACCCGTTGCTGGCGTCGATCGCATTGACTCTGTCCGCCGCGGTGCTGACTCCAGCGATGGTACCGGCCGCCGAGGCGCCCGCGCCCGCGCCCACGCCCATGCAGACCATCGCCACGATCCCGACCAACGGCCTGGAAGGCCTCGAAGTGGACGCGGATGGCACTCTCTACGTCACCGACGCCACCGCACATGTCATCCACCGCATCCAGCAGAACGGCGCCGTGAGCCGCTTTGCGAGCCTGAAGGTTGTGCCGCAGGTGATTGTGCACAGTACTCACGGTTGGCTGGTGACCGCTCAGGAGCGTGAACCGGATTTCGCCGCGATCGCCAAATCCGGTCGGCCGCTGGGCACCGACACCATGGGCGCCCTTGGCGCAATGCTGCTCGAGCTCGACCGGAACGGGCGCGTGATCCGCCGGCTCAGGGGCCCGCCGGGCGCCTTTTTCAATGGCATGGCGCGACTGGGCCAGGCGGTGCTGATCGCCGATTCCACGGCGGCGACGATCTGGCGCGCCGACGCGCGCAAGAATGAACTGACTGCGTGGCTCCGGAGCCCGCTGCTCGCCGGCCAGGGTGGACACTTCCCCGGCGCCAACGGGCTGAAGGTAGCCAACGGCTACGTGTATGTCTCCAATACCACGGCGAACGCCCTGTATCGCATCGCCGTGAATGCAGCCGGGAGTCCGGACGGAAAGCTCGAACTCGTCGCTACGGTGAAATCGCCCGACGACTTTGCCGTGGCGAAGGACGACTCCGTGTATCTTCCGAGCGAGGGAGTGCTGATGCGCATCTCCGCGGGTGGCGTCGTAACACGCCTGGCCGAGGGCTGCGTTGGCTGCGATGCGGCGTTGCTCGCGGAAAATGGCCGGGCGCTCCTGATGGTCACACACGGCTTTGGGCCGGATGCAGGCCCGGGTCATGTCTACCGACTGGGCCTGGCCCCGTAGGGCGTCGCGCTCGAGCTTGCGACGCCCAGACCGACGGGACTAGAATGTTTGTTCTAGATCAAGGCAGAAACCCGGACCGCACCCGGGGTCTTTGAAAAGCCAAGGGGACTGAGCCCATGATTACAAACCCGCTCACCGGCACCGGCCTGGGCCGTCGCGAGCTGCTTTCCGGCAGCGTTGCTGCGCTGGTCGCGCTGATGCTCGGCCAACCCGCCGGTGCGGCGACACCGGAACGCGCCGGCGCCGATCCTCGCCATGCCTTCGCGGATCGGCTCAGCGACCTGACGATCCCTGCCACCGATACGCCGGGCGCGTCGGAAGCCCGGGTAGCCCTGTTCGTGTTGATGGCGCTCGATCAGCGGATGGGGAGCCTTGAACCGGTACAGCTCGAGCGCGTACATCTGGCGCTCGACGCGGCGGCCGGTGGAACTTTCATGGCTGCCTCGCGTGAGCAGCAGGGCGCACTGCTGGCGTTATTCGATCAGGCGGCTTTTGGCGCCGCGACAGCGGCCGCCGAATCTCCGGAGACCGCGTGGAAACACGTCAAGGCTGCCATCGTGGCCGGCTACTACACCAGCGAAATCGGCGCCACCAAGGAGCTGGTTTACGATCCCGTGCCCGGCTCGTTCCAAAACATACATCTCACGCCGGAGTTTCGCAGCCGCTCGAATGACGGATTTGGCGGATCGTTGTAGCGCGTGAATTCGACTCGATCGGTGCCGCCCATTTAAGGCAGCGGACGCACCGCCGCCGCCCATTCGCGCAGCTCCACAGGCAAGCGCTCGTCGGCGTCCGCCACCGCCTCGCGCAGCGCCCGCAGTTCCCGTGCCGCCTCCACTAACTTCCCCGCATCGTGCAATTTGTGAATGTGCGCTATCCTGGCGTCGACGCTCACAGGTGCCGCGGCATCTGCTTCCATACGTGTGGCCTTCTTTGCCAGCGCCATCGGACCGGCTGTCCTTAAAGCGGGCTGCGCCGCGGCTAAGCTCTCCACTGCCGGTGCCGCGGCGGCCCTTTCCGCTGGCACCACCGCGGGCAAGGGCCTGTCGCTCGCTGCTGGCGGTGTAACCAGCGTCGGTCGCGGCGTGGTATTCAGGATGCCAACGACCGCCACAACCAGCGTTGCCGCCGCCGCCGCGGGTATGCGCCAACGCCGAAAGCGTGTGGCGCTCGCGGCGCGGTGCGCCGCTGCAACAATGCCCGCGTCGAGGTGTGGCGGCGGGTCCTCTGTGGAGCGTTGCCGCCATGCCGTCGCAACCATGGGGTCGCGCTCGGGCGATGCGGCCTTGGGTTGATCTGGACGCGAGTTCACTGGACTGACTCGTGCAGCGGTGCCAGCTCGCCGCGCAACCGTGTTACGGCATATCGCAACCGGCTTTTTACCGTCTCTATGCCCACTCCAGTCAACTGCGCAATCTCGGCCAGCGAGAATTCCCCCTCCTGTTGTAGCAGGAACGCATCGCGCTGCGCGCCGGGGAGCGTCGCCAGGGCCGCGTGCAGTTGTTCACCCAATTGACGCGCTGCCAGCCGCGCGTCGGGTTCGTCATGGCTCGCACGTGCTTTGGCTACTGCCAATTGCGTGTCCACGTCCCCTTCAGCGTCCAGTGATTCGAAATTCCACCCGGCCTTGGCACGCCAATGATCAACCAGTCGATTGCGGGCAATCGTGTACAGCCAAGTCGTGAATTTCGCGCTGACTTCGTAGCGTTCGCGAGCGCGAATGACCTTCATCCAGACATCCTGAAACAGTTCGTCAGCGTCACCTGCCTGGGTACACTGCCGGAGCAGGTATCGATACACACCGCCCTTATGCCGCGCGTAGAGCTCGTCAAACGCCGCGGCGCGACCCCGCGCGTACGCCAACATCAGTGCCTCGGACGACGCGGACATGTCGCACTACTCTACAAGCGGGCAATTGGAGATTCAACGCCGCATCGTCATGGACTGCACCTGCGCCGGCTACCAGGTCGGGTCAGGCACGAAGTGCACGGCCGGGAACGGATTGGGGGACCCACCCGAAGGCTCATCAACGCGCGGCAGTACGTGCATCGCGATCAAGTTCTCCCGGCGATCGTACTGAATCGCTACGGTGTCGAGCGGCACGTCGGTAGAGCGCTCGAAGGCGACGCTGGTGGCCGCGTCATTTTCACTGCGACCGTGTCCGGTGCCCAGTTTGCCAAGCGACTTTCGTGCCGACTGCGACGAATCCGCCACGGATGGCGCTGACGCAGACGGCGCCCACGCGCGTGGTGAATTGGCAGGTTGCTCTTCCAGCAACGCCGGGGCGCGCGGACTTTCCTGAAATACTGCGACCCCCACGACACCTACGTTGTGCGGGCGGCCGGTTCGCGCAGCGTACGAATCACCCAAGTCGGTAAAATAGAACGCGGCGGTACGCTCCATATTCTTGCGCCAGCCGGCGATTTCCACCGAGCTCCAGGGGTCGATCACATAACCGGACTGAGAGGGCGAGGCGGTGTCGCCCGTTATCACGTTCACGCCGTCCACACTGGTAACGGCCAGGAGTCGACCGCCGGTACAATTACGAATCCGCACGGCGTATTCGTGCCCGGGGGTGCCGACAATGTACTGGCGACCGCCCGATGCATAGACGGGCAACGCCTCCCCGTCCGCGCGATCGTAGACGTCTACCTGCACCAGTCGCGACTTCACGTAGGGTCTCTCCAGCACATGCGCTCGAGTAACGCCCTCCACATTGCCCGCCACACAACCCAAACTTGCCAGCAGCACCGCTAAGCGCCGAATTACCACCTGTCTTATGTTCACTTGAGCGTCTCCATTACTGACCACCGGCCAGTTCTCCCCCTGGAAACGGAGCGCCTCGTGCAATGGGGTTAAGCGCGCATTGGGATCAACCCGTGCACCCGCGCCTGGCGCTCCAGGCCTTCGCAAAAATAGGATGGGCCGATGCCGTCGGCGATGCTCCGGGACGTTTGCCGGGACTGCGATGGTTCGAGACTGGCTCGTTCATGTTTGGCGATCCGAATGAATTGCTTTGATAGAGATGGCCATTTATAATTCAGAAATGGCCATTTCTGTTTCAAAGTTCAGAAACTCCTGCCTTGAGGTGATTCGTCGCGTCGAAGTAACGGGGCAATCCGTGTCTATCACACGGCGCGGCAAGGTTGTGGCTCGCCTCTCGTCGTCGTTTACGGCCGCGCAGGCTGTTGATGTCAAGCCATGGCACCAGCTGCGCGCCTTAGGGGGCAAATTGCTTGCTGAGCCAAACGAGTCGGTCTTGAGCGAGGAGGACTTCGAGGCTTTGCGTTGATCTTGCTGCTGGACACGCATTTCTGGATTTGGTGGCTCACACCGACTTCCCCATTGAAGTCAGCAGAGAGAAATGCGTTGGATGCCGCCGCAGAGGCTGGCGGCTTATGCCTGGCAGCGATCAGCTTATGGGAGGCGCAACTCCTGCATTCCAAACAGCGATTGGAACTTCCGCTGCCATTTTCGGACTGGTTAATCCGTGCGACCGAATCGCGGGTTCTGACGATTCTGCCGCTCGATCGAGACGTCGTGATCGCCGTAGACGGATTGCCTAAGCGCTTTCACGGAGATCCCGCCGATCGCCTGATAGTGGCCACGGCCCTCACTCACGGTTTGCCGCTCGCGACACGTGATCGAGCCATTCGGCATTCTCGGACGACCAAGCTGTGGTCGTTGTAACAACCCTGGACCGTCGATTTTGAAGCTTCGGGACACACAATCCAACGCGAGTTCCGCCGAATCTGATGAGCCAGATGGCGGCGGTTGCAACAGCTGCCGAGATCAAGGAGGCGGCCGAGTACTTGTCGAAATTGCAGCCCCAGAATCGAACAAAGGTGATTGAAACCGATATGGTGCCGCGCGCCCACGTCGCGGGATGGATTCTTACCCTCGATAATGCTGGACCAGGGGAGCCAATTGGCCCGAACACCGAGACTCGCGCACCGGGTTCGTTGCCTATGTTCCGATTGGCTCGGTCAAGGCCGGGAAGGAGCTTGTCAGCAACGGCGGCGTGGACAAAACCGTTGTCTGTAGCGGCTGCCACGGAGCAGACTTGAAAGGCACCGTGAATGTTCCGGGCATCGCCGGGCGCTCGCCCAGTTACATCATGCGGCAGCTGTTTGACATCCAATCAGGCCTGCGCGCCGGTGCCGCTATCGCAACCATGTTGCCGGTGGCCACGCGCTTGAGTATTCCGGAGATGATTCAGATTTCCTCATATCTTGCCACTCTGCATTGAGCCACGCGGCATTGAGTGCCGCGCATACAGCATTTGCGCTGCTCAATTCCGAGGTCAGCCGGAAGTCTTCAAATGCCCGCGTACCACGACCAGCCATTCTGAATATCGCCTACCTTTCCCAAATCGTCGAACTTGTCCGTGACGACGATGCGCTGAATAAACTTCACGCTCTTGTATCCCAGTTGCCTTTCCACTCGCAGGCGCAGTGGTGCTCCGTGAGCCACCGGCAGGTCGCGACCGTTCATGCCGTAGGCCAGAATGGTCTGCGGATGCAGCGCATCGAACATGTCTATGCCATCGGCGTAGTTGTCGTACGGAAAGAAGTTCACGAAGCGAGCGGTGGGCAGGATGCCCGCGGCCTCAAGCACCCGCCGCAAAGGTACGCCCGTCCACTCCGCGATCGCAGACCAGCCTTCCTCGCAAGTGTGCTTGGTAATCTGCGTGCGGGCCGGGAAGCGCTTCAGGTCGGCGAGCGAGTAGCTCCTTGGCCGGGCAACGTGACCTTCGATGGATAAACGCCAGTCGGAGAACCCGGTGCCGCGCAGACGGTCATAACTTTCCCCAGCGGAGGCGTTATAGGCCGGCTGTCGGGAGTCAGCCGGATCGGTGGTGCCGATGGCGAGTATCGAGGAGATCTCACTGCGCGCGTATTCCTTCGCCAGCGAGCCAGCCGGCAGCAGCAGCCGCTGGGCCCCGTAGGTCAGGTCGTCGCCCATCCGCAGCACATTGCCATACGTGGGTGGCAGCGTTTCCGAGCATCCGGCCATTACCAGACCGCCGGCGGAGGCGAGCCCGGCAATGAAGGTCCGTCGACTGGTTATCAGATGCTTTGCTTGCATGCTATTTCCCCAGGGTCATGGCGCGCAGGTGGCGCCTGAATCCGGACATGATGACCATCAGCACGTGGATCAACAGAAAAAACATCAATGCGCTGAATGTAAAGAAGTGAATGGTACGTGCCGACTGCGAACCGCCCCAAACCGCCTGCAGGAGCGGGTAAGCGGCATTGACTGCGGGCGACATGGCCAACCCGGTCAGGATCGCCAGTGGTAGCGCGAGAAAGACGACGGCCGTGTACGTGCATTTCTGCAGCAGGCCGTAGGGTGGGCCGCTCGCTGTCGACTGGATCTGCAGCCGCAAATGACCGAGCAGATCGTGCCACATCAATTGTGGCCTGAGTTCATCAGTGCTGGGCAACAGAGACCTGCGGATGTGGCCGGTCATCGCGCCCACGATGACATACAGTGTCGCGGTCGCTACCAGAAACCAGGCCGCCAGGAAATGCAGGCTTCGCGCCCAGCCGTTCTGGTTGAAAATGTCGAAGACTCGGACGGCGCTTACGGGCGAGTTCGAGCCGGCAAAGAACGGGACGCTTGGGGCCCAGCCGCCGTGCTGGAAATTTCTGCTGATAGGCAGCTCTATCAGAGCCGGAGTCAGATCATTCCCGACCGACCCCCAGTAGAGTCTCGGGTGCGCCATGAGGACAACGAAACCGCTGACCGCCAGCGTCACGACGCTCGCTGCCAGAATCCAGTGGGAGATCCTCACCCAGATCGCATGACCGATGCGCACCGCACCGTGATCACCGAGATTGCGCACACCGCCCAGTGTCGCTGCACCCGTCGCGTCAGATAGACCGGCCTTATCGCCGGCTAGTCCTGCAATCGTGACTTCAACCATGTGAGCCCCCTGACCCGACGTATGGTGGTTGATTGCCTCCCGCTTGGCAACCCATTGCCGATCGCCGCGCCAAGTTAGTCACTGCATGCTGGCGCTCTACACCAAGAGAATGAGTCCCCGCGCTCCTGGACTACTTGCGGTGCAGGAGGATCTGCTGCTGCGCCACACTGAAAAGACCCCGGCGCTAAGCCGGGGTTGTGATTCAGCCGCAGTGAATAGTGCGAGCCGGCGACCAGTAGCGAGAGCTACTCGTGCTCGAGCAACTCGAACACCTTATACGGCAACTCAACCAGGTTCGGGGTGCCCCAACCGGTGGCCAGATCCCACCCCGGCGTCGCTGAGTACCCGGGTATACCAATGAAGAATGCATTATTTCCGACGGTAATATCCCGGCCGAAGCTGCTAAAGCGTCCAAGGCCCCCGAGTGCGTAAAGCGCCGGATTGATGAATCCGAGTGGCCGGCCCGCGTACTGATTCAGATCCGCGATAATGCCCGCCCACTGCGGCGAACCCTCGCTGGTGCCCCCAGCAAAATAGAGACCGTTCGACCCGGCCCCAAAGGGAGAGAAGCCTACGTAAATCAGGATCGGAGTACATGGGTCTGCGTTGTACGACACATCGGGTAGGCCGCGATGGCGGCCGAGTTGTGCCTGGAGATCTTGCGGTAGCCAGCGACTCTGGTAGCCGGGTTCCTGAAAAATCTGACTGATACCACCGCCACCGGCACCACAGCCGTTCCAGACCGTCTCCGCCTGATAGTTACCGGAGGTGTCCGCATACAGACTGGTGCCACCCACGGCGGTCACGAAGGGTGAGGAGGCGGGAAAGCCTACCGTGGGAAACGGATAGATCGTCACTCGGTCCGTTTCCACATTGCCGCTGCCGGTATCGCCCGCGCCGGCGAGCACCGTCACGTTTTGCCGGGCCGCGCGCGCATAGAACTCCGAGAACTCCTTGATCACTTCGGGACCCTGAGGTCCCGCCACAGCTGCAAACAGAGTGTTCTCGGTCGCAGCCCAACTCTGCGAGATGATTTTGCCAAGGTGATGATCGAGAGCATATTTCTCGAGCGCCAGAAACTCCGGCAGCCCCTGCACGCCCTCGGTTTCTGAGACCGGGCTAGTGAGTACGACGATGGCGGCACCGGGAGCAATCGCGTGCGCCCATTGGACATCCAGAGTGGTTTCAAATGCCCAACCGATCATATCGCCATTGGTTGGGTCAAAGGGGAGTGTACCGAGCGGCGCCAACACCGTGAACGACGGTGGGGGCGGAAGGCCGTAGGCTTCGTCAAAGGCGGCCAGGTCGGCGGCAAGCGTTGGACTACCGAACGAGTCGATTATGACTATGGTCTGGCCAGTGCCGTCCATGCCAGCACTAAGTAGACCGTTCAGCCCATAGGCGGTGCGCATCTCCTGCGGCGAGTAGCAAGGGACCGCGTAGTTGGCGCGGCAATAGGCATCTGTCGGCGCCTGTCCCGCCCCAGTGTGGGCGAGTGCACCGACTCTTATTTGTGGTGCGGCCGTTGCCAGTCCGGACCCGAGAATGAAATACATCGTCGCGACTGTCAGGGCGCGCGCGAATCGCGCGCTAGAGACGCTGGAGCTACACATAAATCTTCTCCATTTTTTTTGCTTCTACGCTGCTAAAGACCGCCCTTCCTTGCCAGAAATGCTCACCACTCACCGGGCGCGCGTGCCGCGCACGCTCAACACGGGCGTCCGCACGCCATTGACACGCATGCTACCTATTCATTACTCCGGAATTGAGGAGTCAAAGTTGCAAAATTGTTGACGGGCGGGCGTCGCGCGCCTCATCGCCGCGCGTGAGGTGGCGCGGGCGATTCAGACTCGAAGTCGCCAGCGACGGCTCGCTACAGGGGTAAGTTCAACTTCTGCAATAATGCCCGATATCGTGGATCAGTGCGGATCCGAAAGAGAACAGGGTCTGCCTTGATTCGCGACAACTCGATATTCCGCTGCTCATAGGCACGCTCAAGCCATTGAAAGGCCTTATCGTTCTCACCCCGCCATGCGTACACGGCTCCGATCAGATAGGCCTTGTCGTGGCCGTGCTTTCGAATCAGAGCTTCCAGTACAGATCGGGATTTCTGGCCCTGGCCGAGTGAGTATTCAGCAAGCGCAATTCCCGCCTCGCGCATATTGTCGTCCATGCTCAGCGTGAACTCACCCAAAGCGTCCTGCGGATGACCTTCTCGCAAGTCTACGAGCCCCAAGTAATAGCGCGTCTGCACCATGGAGCGTGGCAGGACGGCCAGCGCGAGGTGCAGCGCGTCGCGACTCTCTGTATATTGACCGTTGGCACTGAGGAAGAAGCCCAAGAAAGTCCAATTTCCCTCGATGAATGGATCGAGGTCGGCCGCTTTCCGCAAGGCACTGATCGCCTCCGTAAAGCGGCCCAGGCTGCCGAGCAGCAGGCCCCGGCGGCGATGCATCGTACTGCTGTTTGGGTCGAGCCGCGCCGCGTTGGCGATGTCCTGCATGGCCCCATCCCAATCCCATGAAAGCAGCTCGCGGGCAAGACACCTGGCCGAGTAGCCGTCCGCCAGTTCCGGGGAGAGTGCGATAGCCCGCGTAGCGGCTCGCAACGGACGTTCGTAGGACGTCGGCTGGCCCGGTTCCGGATGAACCAGGTAGACGGTGGCCTCGGCAAGACCGGCGTAGGCAGCCGCAAATTCCGGATCAAGGCGGATCGCTTCCTCGTAGGCCATGGCGGCGGCCTCGAAACCGCCGGTTGAGCCGCCGTAATAGAGTTGCCTGGCGTGTAGGTACTGACTGTAGGCCGCGGTATTGACAGTGCGGTGGGCACTGGCCAGCCGCTCACGCGGGTTGAGCGTAATCCCGAACGCCTTGACCACGGCTCCGGCCAGTTCGCGTTGTATATCGAAGATATCGCCGGGAACCCGATTGAAAACCTTCGTCCAGATCGCCGCGCCATCGCTCGCGCGTATCAATCGCGCGGTGACCCTCACCCGGTCTGCGTCATTGTGCGCCGTGCCTTCGAGCAGATATGCCACCTTGAGCTTGTGCGCAATCGCCTTTTCATCATCTGTCTTTCCCTTAAAGGAGAAAGACGATGGTCGCGCTGGAACTCGCAAAGCCGCAACCTGCGTCAATATATCGATGAGTTCCGCGGACAGTCCCTCGGCATAGTAGTCCTGATCTTTGGCTGCACTTTCGTCAGTGAAAGGAAGAACCGCGACCGACTTTTCGCTCACCACGTCCTCTGGTGCGATCGCCGGCGTCACCGGGCCATTGGAGAATGGGCGGCGCACCATGCCGACGGTGGTGGCGACGGACAACAGCACCGCGCCGGCGATCGCCCAGCCGTACCGAAGCAGCTTCGGAGCGTGTGCGGCGACCGGACGTTTGCCACGCAACCAGCGCTCGATATCCTCAACCAGCGCGCTAGCGGTTGGGTACCGTTTGGCCGCGTCCTTCTCAAGGCACTTGAGCGCAATGGCATCGAGCCAGGCGGGGATCAGCGGAGCGACCCGAAGGCCCGAGTCGGGAACGGCGCTCGTTATCAGTCGCAGCGTTGCAACCGCATCGCTCCCTTGGATTGGCGGTCTTTGCGCCAGCAGCTCATAAAGGATTGCGCCGAGGCTGTATACGTCCGTGGCAGGGCCAATGTCGCCAAACGAGCCACTCACCTGCTCCGGAGCCATGTAATAAGGGCTCCCCAGTACGGCGGCAGGCAGCGTCAAGTTGTGATCGACGGCGCGAAACTTTGCAAGTCCAAAGTCGGCTACCATGGGCTCGTCACGCCCGTCGAACAAGATGTTGCCGGGTTTCAAATCACGGTGCAGTATGCCGCGATCGTGAGCGTGCTGTATGGCATTGCCCACTTTGACCATCATCGCGGCGATTTCGCGCCACTGCCCCGCCAGGCGCGGTAGGCGCTTGAGAAGACTTCCGCCCTCTGCGAATTTCATGCTGAAGTACGGCAGGCTCTCGTGCTCACCGACCTCGTAAACCGGCAGGATATTGGGGTGATCGAGGCGGGCGACAGCATCCGATTCGATTCGAAAGCGGGCGCGCATCGAGGTGGAGGTCGCAAGGTAGGGCAGCATCATCTTCAGTGCCACAATGCGGCTGGGCTGCAGCTGGCGGGCGCGATACACAAGACCCATTCCGCCGCGGGCGATTTCATCCAGCGGCTCGTAGGCGCCGATGCGGCTGCCGCGCACCCGCATCCACTCTGGGCGCGAAGGATTCGATTGACCGGCCGAGTCGGTGGATTCGCTGTCTACGGATCCCAAGCGCAGCAGACATACGACGCAGAGTGCCGACTCGGCATCGACTCGCAGTCGCCCGCATCCTGGACAACGCGTTCGAGATGTCAGGTCAGCGCCTTCAGCTTCGGACACCGAAAGCCTCCGCTTACTCGTCGGATAAGACGTTAACCAAGTGCCTCATCTCGTCGTCCACTTCGTGCGGCGCCGAGACGGTGGTCGCAATCTCGCGGCGCACCGCGTCACGATAGTCGCGTCGCAACCGGTGGATGGCACTCTTCAGCAACGAGATTGGCACTCCGAAGTTCTTTGCTACTTCCTGATAGGAGCCGGTCTCATTTCCCGGAATCAGAAATCCCTTTAGACGCTCGTACGTGGACAAGTCCCCCGCGAATTGCTGACGAATTCTCTCCAAGGCATTGTCGGTCACGACGCGCGCCCAGCGTCGGTCAAAAGCAAGTTCGGGCGACGTCGCCGCACCGACGCGACCATCACGATGGTATTGGTGTTCGGCCGCCTCGAGGTCGAAGGGCACGAAGGTGACGTTTCCGCCGCGTTTGAGCGCTTGCGCACGCTCGCGCTCGTTCGATTCAAAATGTTTGAGGCAGCCGATCAGAAAGCCGCGAAACGAGCCCTTGAGTTGATCCGCCCGTCGCAACGCACCGCGTTCGAGAATATGTAGGAAGAATGCCTGCGTCAGATCCTGCGCCTCGGTCGCAGAACGTCCCCCACGGCGAAGATGCGCGAAGATCGGGTACCAGTAAAGGCAGCAAAGTTCCGCCAGGGCGTTCTTACCTATTGGTTCGCCGACCTGCCCAGCCGCGATGACGACGCTCCAGCGCGTCTCAGGAAAATCCGCGCGCGCTGGCCCGTTTGGAGAGGTTCGCTCTGACACTGGTGGATTATTGCGCACTTCGCCCCTGCTTTCACGAAACCTGGCGGTCCTGATTCCGGAGTAGGTATATGAGAGGCGCGCGCTGTACGCTGCTGCGCGGCGCCGGAGAATCGGGTCTAAGCGGGTGATTTATATATAGTTGTCACCAGCAGGTGATGGGGAGCTCCTATGCGCCTTCGACTAGCGTGGCCGGTGTTGCTGCTTTTGACTGCGTTCCTGGGCGGACCCGCTGTGGTTACCGCCAATCCAATAATTGGGCCAGTCAATCTCGTCTTCTCCTTTGACCACGTATTTTCGCATGGCCTGCCTGGCAACCCGGAAGGCCTCGCCATCGACAAGAAAGGTAATGTCTACGTGGCGCTCTATTACTTGGGTGAAATCTGGAAATTTCCACCGGGCGGCGCGCCGGCGGTCTTCACGACCATCGATTTCGGAACCAATTACTGTTGCGGCGGCGGAATGGTCGGCATGGCGGTCGATGAGGCCGACAATCTTTTCGTCGCGGTCGCGTCATTTGATCCAGCCACGCACGGCATCTGGAAGGTGGATCGCCATGGCAACGCGGCCCTGTTCGCGAAACTGCCGCCGGAGACCAATCCGTATGGTGGCGGATATACGGGACTGGGATTTCCGAACGGCATGGCGTTCGACGATGAAGGTAATCTGTTTGTCACGGACTCATACATGGCCGGCATCTGGAAAATAACCAGATTCGGCAAAGTGACATTCTGGCTCCAGGACCCGATGTTTGACTACGCCCCGAATGCATTCAATGGCTACTCCTATTTTTACGGCGCCAACGGCATTGAATTTGATCGCGGCACGATGTACGTCACCAGCACCGACCTCGGCTTGATCGCCCGCATCAGCATGCCGGCAGGGAATGCCAAACCGCATGCCCGAATATTTGTACGGGATCCATCGCTGATCGGCGCAGACGGGTTGGCCTTCGATGCCGATCATCACATGTATGTCGCCATCGACTACCAGAACACCCTGGTACGTATCAGTCCACGCGGCACGATTACCACCCTCGCGACCGCAACGGATGGTCTGGATTTTCCAGCGAGCCCCAGCTTCGATCAGCGCCTCGGCCATCGCACGACTCTGTACTTCACCAACTTCGGCTTTAACTTGTCCCCCGTTCAACCAAGCCTGATGAAAGTCGACGTCGGTGTGCCAGGGAAACCTCTGCCTTAGAGCCGGTCTTGGCGGCGCGCGTCGGTGCGCCGAGGCGAATCGCTAGGACCGAGGCTTCCTGAACTTAAAAACAAACTGCGCGGTCTTGCCTCGTATACCAGGGTCGAAGACCGGCGCGGTGCGAGGATCTTCCGTATTGAGCAGGAGCGGGCTCTCGGCTTCCAACACGAAGCCCGCGGCGATGACCTCTTGCTTGACCACCTCGGGATCAATCCGATGCAACTGCGACGTCACGCTCGCCGGCGAGTTCGGTGCGGCCGCGTGATCAATCACAAGGTACATGCCGCCAGGTTTCAGGGAGTCGAAGACCGCTTTATTGAAGGCCGCGATGTCGATATTGGGCACATTGTGCACATCGTGATAGTTGAGCGATGTCCACACCGCATCCACTGGAGCGGCCAGCGACAGCCGTTGCACCGGCTGCACCGATACCGTCACATTGCTGTAATGCGGGTCCGCCGCCAGCGCCTTGAGAGGCGCTGCGCGGTCGGGAGCATCGGCCGGCGCACCGGGGCGCGGGGCGGGTACCACGGCAATGAGCTTGCCCTTTGAACCCAACAGCGCACTCAGGAGTCGGCTGTAATAGCCACCACCCGGCATCAATTCCGCCACCTGCTGTCCAGCATGAATATCGGCGAAGGCGAGCGTCTCAGCAGGCTTACGTTCGGCATCGCGCTCCCGGTCTGCGGCGGGTCTTACGGAATCGGCCACAGCCGCACCGACCTCGGCTGGAACCGCCGCCAGGGCGGCCGGCTGGAAGAAGAGAGTCGCCGCTGCGGCGACGGACGTGAGGGTGAGTGTGCGAAGCGGGTGGGTCACAGTGGCACCTCGAAGAGCTGGCCGGTGGTATTAGAGGAGTGTGACCGCCGGGCCGCACCAAAGTTGCAGTTAGCCAGACCAGAATATTGCCCTTCCCAGGCGGTTTGCAAGTCGCTGCAAACGGTTGTCCTAGGGGATACTCTCTCGGATGTCAGGAAAACATCAGCAGCGCGCCGCCATAAACGCTGAGCCCGATGACCAACGCGATCAGGCAGTAGCCCATGATGTCCTTGATGCCGAGTCGCGCAATGGCTAGCAACGGCAATGCCCAGAATGGCTGGACCATGTTCGCGGTCTGCTCGCCCATCGCGGTGGCCATGGCGACCAACGCCGGATCGACATGCAGTTTCACCGCCACGGGTACGATGAAGGGACCCTGAACGGCCCAATGTCCCCCGCCGGAAGGCACGAACAGAGTAATGAGGTTCGAGGAGATGAAGGTCCAGAACGGCAGTGTGTGGGCGCTGGCGAATTCGACGAAGCGCTGCGCGATGAGTGCGGCCAGCCCGGTGCCGGTCATGATCCCCATGATTCCGCCGTACAGCAGAAACTGCAGCAGGATGGGACCCACGGTGCGCGCGCCCGCCTCGAAGGAGCGCACGTAGCGGATGGGTCGCCAGTGAAACAGCAGACCGAGCATCAGCACGATGAAAATGAAGCCATTGATATCGAGACGAAACCCTTTGTGCCTGATGCTGTGATATTCGTAAGAGAGCCCCATCAGCACGAGCAGGAGGCTCAGCGGCCAGGCGTCCTCGAGCATCGTCGCGAACGTGTGTGCGCGCTCAGCCGGCGTGCCCACTTCCTCCTGGGCGATGAGCGCGTTGGGATCCACGCGCTTCATCTCCTTAAAACCCGGGCCCATGTAGCGCAGCGCCAGCGGGATCAGTATCAACAGCAGTACCACCGGCACGAGGTTATAGGCGGCGAAGATGGTCCGATCGAACCCTGCCACCTTGCCGGTGACCTGCTCCACGATGTTGAGGACACTGCCTGGAGTGGAGGTCGCCAGCGCGATCGAACTGGACAGTCCCGAGGCCCATACCATCGTGCCCATGTAGGCCGCCGCAACCAGGAAGCTGAAGTCGACATCCTTCAGGCGCTTGGCGATCTCCCGCGCCACCAGCGCCCCGACCACGAGCCCGAAGCCCCAATTGAGCCAGGCGCCGATCGCCCCGGCATAGAACACGGTGACAGCGGCTCCGGTCTGTCCGGCAGGCACTGCGCCAAGCCTGCGCAACAGGCGCTTCGCCACCGGGGTGTCGGCAAGCGTTACGCCGGTGACCAGTACCAACGCCATTTGCAGCGCAAAGGCGAGAATCTCCCAGATGCCCTTGTACCAGGCGTCTATCACCTGACCCGCGTTGCTCGCTGTCCAAAGGAGCGCTGCCGCCACCGTGATAAAGGTGAGGATGAGGGCATACAGAAATGGGTTCGGGATATAGCGCTCGGCGTAACGAATGCAGAGTCGAGTGAGTGCTCGCAGCATGGACAAGGCTCCTGGTTCTTAGAGTTGAGCACCCGACCGATGGCGGCACGGGATCAATCCGTGCTCGCGCGCTTGCCGCTCCAGAGTTTCGCGAAAGTCGGGATGAGCCAGCGAGATCATCGCCTTGGCTCGCTCGGGTACCGATTTGCCTTTGAGGTTGACCATGCCAAATTCCGTAACCACGTACATCATGTCTGATCGCGTTGTCGTCACCACATTGCCCGGCGTGAGCTCGAGCACGATGCGGCTGCGGCGACTGCCGTGACGTTCATAGGTCGAGGACAGACAAACGAACGACTTGCCGCCCTTCGACGCGTACGCACCACGAACGAACTGAGCTTGGCCGCCGGTCCCGCTGATGTGACGGTGGCCCGACGACTCCGAGCTGGCCTGCCCCTGCAAATCCATTTGCGTGGTGTTGTTGATGGCGACCACGGAATCGTTTTGCATGATCATGTGCGGCAGATTCGTATACTCAACCGGACAGCAACGGAAGTCGGGGTTGCGATCGATCGCGCGATACAGCGCCTGTGATCCGATCCCGAAACTGCACACGATCTTGCCGGGGTCCAAAGTCTTGGCCGCGCCGGTAATGAAGCCGCCCGTGTAGAGCGCCAAAATACCGTCGGTCAGCATTTCCGTGTGCACGCCGAGATTGCGCACGCCGCTATCGAGCAGCAGAGCACAAACGGCATTGGGCATGCCGCCGATACCGACCTGCAGACAGGCGCCATCGCCAATTTCCGCGGCAATCAATCGGGCTACCTCCCGATCGGTATCGCAAGGAAGCGGGTTGGGCAGTTCCGGCGGCAACCCCGGATCGCCCTCGATGACATAGTCGACCTCGCTGCTGTGGAGACCATTCTCGGCTGGATGAAGGTACGGCAGGCCCGCGGAGACTTCCACCACCACAATCTTCGCGCGCGAGGCGATGGCCCGGTTCCAGAGACTGGAGATGCTGAGATTGAAAAATCCGTTGGCATCCACATCGCGGGTCTTGAACACAGCAATCTCAGGGGGTTCGATGAAGCGCCGGTAATAGTCGGAGATTTCCCCCAGATTGCATGGAATATAGTGGCAGAGACCCGCATCGTGCTGCTTGCGGTCGTAGGCGCTGAAGTGCCAGCTGTACCACTGAAAGTGCTCGCGCTGCGGATCCACCTCCAGCACCGCACGCGGCCGAGTGCTAAGGCACGAGCGAATCTTTACGTCCCGCAGTTCGGCCTTACGGGCCGCCAGAGCGCGGTCGAATACATCGGGTTGGGCCAGTACCGCTCCGTACTCCACCCAGTCGCCTGACTTTACGAGACCGGCCGCTTCGGCCGCCGTAATTCGCCGCGCCCCCCTCTCGTGCGTCGAACGTGCCATGGGTTCCTCGCTACGCGCCAATTATTCTTCAAATACTTCGCGTCGCCACTCCGACCGATCGGGAGCGCGGGCCTGCAGGGAAATGGTACCGCATTCCCGTAGCCTTGATGTACAGTCAGCGGCGATGGAGATGACAGATACCCCGTTCGTTGTAAGGTCCGACGTGGCCGGCGTCTCGACTTTGAGCATGAACCGCCCCGGGTCGAGAAATGCACTGTCACTAGGCATGTTGCTGGCCTTATCGGCCGAGATGGAGCGCGTGGCAGCGGACCCGGAGGTGCGCGTCGTGGTGTTAGCGGGGGCGGGACCGGCGTTCTGCGCCGGCCACGATTTGAAGGAAATGCGCGCCGAGCACTTCGGCCGTGCCTACACGGAAAAACTTTTTGCCGAATGTGCGAGCGTAATGCTGGCCATGGTGCGGCTCCCCAAGCCCGTAATCGCTCAGGTGCACGGTACAGCGACCGCCGCCGGCTGCCAGCTGGTCGCGAGCTGCGATCTGGCCGTGGCCGCCGACACCGCTCGTTTCGCCACGCCCGGGGTCAACATTGGGCTGTTTTGCTCCACCCCTATGGTGGCGTTATCGCGCAACGTGGGCCGGAAAGCCGCCATGCAAATGCTTTTGACCGGTGAGCTGATCGAGGCGGACACGGCGCTCCGGCTCGGATTGATCAATGAGGTGGTGCCCGAGCCCGTGCTGGCCGACCGTACCGGCGCCCTCGCCGCGAAGATTGCGGCCAAATCGCCCCTGACGCTGGCCATCGGCAAGGAGGCCTTCTACCGTCAGGCGGAACTGTCCCTCGCCGAGGCGTATGCCTACACGGCCGAAGTCATGGTGACCAACCTGGCCAAGCGCGATGCGCAGGAAGGCATCAACGCATTTATCGAGAAACGAGCACCGCTGTGGCGTGGGCAATGAATACTTGGGACGGACGACGCCCGGGTCGTGGGTTGGAATTTCATGGACGCCCGGCGGGCCGTGCAATTCTGCAAAACGAAGGCAATATGCGCAAAGCATTAATGTGTGTGGGGATGCTGCTGGCTGCTGCGGGACTCAAGGTTCAGGCCGATGGCACGATGCGTCCGTGCGAACCTGCGTGTATGACCTGCAGCGCGGGTGGAACACACAAGGCCCATGCCGAGGTCGAAAATCGATTTGTCCGTGCCAACTGCGGCTCGAAACAGCCCGAGCCGGATGCGGCGTCGACGGACCACGTCGCGAAATAACGGCCACGGCCCGTGATCGACATCGATTCTCATTTCGTCCTGCCCGACGACGCGGTGGAGCGCTTCAATCATGATGGCTTCATCAGATTGCGCAGCGTCCTTTCACCGGCAACGATTCAATACTACGGGGAGGAAATCACGCGGCTGACCCAGACGCTGTCTACTCAGACGCTGCCGCTGGAGAAGCGCAGCACCTATGACCAAGCGTTTCTGCAGGTCATGAACCTGTGGGAGTCGAGTCCGCGAGTGCTCGAATTCGTGCTTAGCAAACGCTTGGGTCGCATCGCAGCCGAGCTCCTGGGAGTGCGAGGCGTACGTCTTTATCACGACCAGTCGCTTTACAAGGAACCAGCTGGCGGTATCACGCCGGCCCACGCGGACCAATACTACTGGCCGCTCGCCAGCGATCGTACTGTGACGGCGTGGATTCCCCTGCAGGCAGTGCCGCTCCCCATGGGGCCGCTGGGCTTCTTCGCGGGCAGTCAGCGCGAACAATTCGGGCGCGAGCTGGCAATTTCCGACGAGAGCGAGCAGGTCATTTCACGCGCCATGCAGGAACGTGGTTTTCCGTTCATCGAGGCGCCCTTCGAGATCGGCGATTTGAGTCTTCATATGGGGTGGACATTCCATCGCGCTGGCGCCAACGACACCGGCCAGGGGCGTTCGGTCATGACGATCATCTACATGGACCAGGACATGCGCCTGACTGCGCCGCGCAATGACATGCAGCGCAATGACTGGGCCACTTGGTGCCCCGGCGCCGTGCCTGGTCAGGTCATTCAGACGGCACGCAATCCGCTGATATACACGCAATGAAACGCGAATTCGGGAGCCGGTCCTTCTATCTGCCCCCGGGCGTATGCTTTGGGTTCGCGTCGATCACCAGTGGCGCCAATCAATCGCCGCTCACCGCCGCAGGTAACGACATGATCAAACCTTGGCAGAGCATCGATCCGCTCCTGTTCTTGCTGGTTGCGACCACCCTGGAGGTCAGCGGCGACGCCGTCGTTCGGCTCGCGATCTATCACCGGGCGGGCGTGCCAGGTCGACAAATCGTGACTGGCACGGTGTCAGCCAGGAGCTGAGCCCGAAGTGCCTGTGCTCATCGATGGCCGCGCCCACCATAGGTACTTACACCGAGGCCGGCGCCTCGCAGAGCACCGCGCGCCGAGCACGGGCTTGCAGCGCACTATTATGCGAGTGCATAATAATCCTACGGGACACGTATTCCTCCACTCCTGGACCCATCATGTTGGACACGGCACAGATCCACGACCGCGAGGTCGAACTCCACTGGCGTGACGGACACACCAGTGTCCGCTTAGGCCTGACCTGGCTGCGCGATCACTGCCCTTGCGCGCAGTGTCAGCACCCCGAGACCCGGCAGCGCCTGGCGGAAAGTGTCCAATTTTCGGACGATGCCGCGGCGCCGCTCATCTCGATACAGGACCAGGGATCGAGGCTTCGAATCGAATGGGATCGCGGCCGTCACACCAGTGACTTCGCCGCGGGTTTTCTGGCCGGATTGCGTGCCGATCCCGATGTCCTGCCGGTGACGCACCAGACCTGGGAGCGTGACTACATCAATGCCATGCTGCCACAGGTCGAGTTTGCGGCATTCACGCGCGAGGATTCAGTTCTCAAAGTGCTGCTCGAACAGGTGGCGCGCTTGGGGTTCTGCTTCGTCGAGGGCGTACCGGCAACGCCCGAAGCCACGCAGGCAGTGGCCACCCGCATCGCTTACATCCGCGAGACCATCTTCGGCGGTTACTGGGACTTCACCGCGAATCTCGAGCACAAGGACACCGCCTACACCTCCCTGGCCATTGGCCCGCACACAGACGGCACCTACACGCTCGACGCGCCCGGCTACCAGATGTTTCATTGCCTGGCGGCCGAGTGCACGGGCGGCGAGAACATTCTCATCGATGGGTTCAAAGTCGGCGAACTCATGAACCGTGATTACCCGGCCGAGTACCGCCTGCTGACGCAAGTGGCAATTCCGGGCCATTATCTGGACCACGCCCGCGGTATTCATCTCATGGCGCGCCGCCCGCTGTTTCGACTCGACGAATCCGGCGCGCTGGTCCAGGTCAGCTACAACAATCACGATCGCGCGCCGTTCATACTGCCGAGGGCGCGCCAGCCGGAGTTCTACCGGGCGTTGGCCCGGTTTGCGACCCTGTGTGCCGAGCCAATGCTCCAATACCGGCGCCGATTGCTGCCCGGTTCAATGTTGATCTTTGACAATTGGCGTGTCTTGCACGCGCGCGATGCCTATGTCGGGTACCGCCGGCTGGCCGGCGTGTATTTGAACAAGGAGGATGTCGACAGTCGGCTCAGATTCCTGCGCATTCAGGCCGGTGAAGCCACTTAACCGCGTTGCGGCGCCGAAATTCCGGCGCGTAAGCGCGGCGGTTCGCCGCGAAGATTTGATTTCGGCAACCCTGGTTTGTTTGCAGAAGTTTGGTCACGAAGGCGTGTCGGTGCGGCGCATCAGCGCTGAGGCCGGCGTCACCATGGGACTGATCAACCATCATTTCGGCGGCATCGCGGGCCTGGTCGCCGCCGCCTACGACACACTGGCTACGACCTTGCTGAACGCCAGTCGCACCCGTTCGCTCCAGGGCACGGCCAGTCCCATACAGCGCCTGCAACGGTTCTTCGAGGCATCGTTCTCTCCCGGGGCACTCGAGCCCGCGCTGTTTCGCACCTGGCTGGTGTTCTGGAGCCTGGTGCCACACGCGCCGCAGGTGCGCGCCGTTCACGACCGAACCTACGGAGACACGCGCGCCGCCCTCGAAGGCTTGCTGCGGCGCCTGCAGCGTGAGCCCGCAACGCCCGCCTTTCGCGTGAGGCCCGCCGCCATCGGTCTGGCCGCATTGATCGACGGCTTATGGGTGGAATTGAGCCTGAATCCGCAGAGCTTTACTGCGGCCGCGGCCACCGCACTGTGCATGGACTGGGTGAGTGCGCTCTCGAATGGGGCGCTGCCGTCACTGCGCCTTTGAGGACATAACCCGACCCGCTACTGTGTTTTCCCCAGCATCGCTACACAATCCTCCGCGCCGTTTAGGGATCCACCCCCTTGCCAGCGACCGCTGGATTGGCGCAGTGTAGGCGGGCATGAGCAGAATCCGGCCAATTTTCAGTCGCGGCGCGGCGCGCCATTGCTTCATGGCGTTGGCGCTGTTTGCCTCGCTTGCGCGCGCCGCCATTCCGGTCGGTTTCATGCCTGCGGTGAATCACCACCACGTGCAGCTCGTGATCTGCGACGGCGGGAACGCCAACGCCGCGCATCACGCGCATCACGCCCATGCGGGCGCGAGTTCGCACTCGGTGTGCCCATTTGCGCTCAGCGGCGGCGCCGCACCACTCCCGGAAGTGCTCGATGCCACCGTGGCGCTTGCCGCATCGGTCCTGACGGTGCCGTTCTTCACGCGCACCCTTGATGCTGAGACTCCTCCTCGCTACTCCGCTCCGCGCGGCCCGCCCGCGTTCAGCTAGTCACCGGCGATTCAGTGCATCGCGCACCCTGCCAGGCGACAGCCGAGCAGGAGCGCGGGCCGTGCATCACGATGCTTTGCGGGGAATACCATGCTTACTCTACCCTGGTTTGCGCAGCGCCACCTGTGCTGTGGGCGCCTTAGGTTTCCAACTCTGATCGCTACGGTGCTGCTGGCGGCACTGGCGGCGCTGCTGCCGCGTCTCAGCCTGGCTTGTGCCTGTGGCTGCGGGGTGTTCGATGTCGGTACGGCCTCGATGTTTCCGCAACATGCCGGCGCCATGGCCTATTTTGAATACGACTACATGGACCAGAATCAGAACTGGAGCGGTACGAGGAGCGCGCCCGCCACCAACAACTCCGACCAGCGCATTCAAACCGACTTCCTCAATGCGGGGTTGCAGTACCAGTTCAATCGCTCCTGGGGCGTTGATGTCCAGCTGCCGTACTGGCACCGTCTGTTCAATACGCTGGATGCCGACGGCGTGACGGTCGACAGCTTCTTGCATGGAGCGGTCGGCGATGTACGGATCAAGGGAACCTACGCCGGTTTTTCGGCCGACATGTCCACGGGGCTCAGCTTCGGTCTCAAACTGCCGACGGGCGACTCGACTTACGCCCATTTTGATCCCGACACCGAAATCGGCACGGGCAGTACTAACGTGCAATTGGGCATCTATCATCTGGGCAACCTGGGCTCGGACGCCAAGTGGCGCTACTTCGCCCAGGCGCAATGGGACCAGCCGGTTCAACACAAGGCCATCTACCGCCCCGGCAGCGAGGCCGACGTCAGCTTTGGAGCTTATTACGAAGGTTGGACCGTCGCGCCCACGGTGAGAATTGCCCCGGTGTTGCAGGTAAGTGGCACTTACCGAGGCCACGACGGGGGTTTGCTGGGCCACCCGGAGGACAGTGGCTACGTGCGCGCCCTGCTGACCCCCGGCATCGAGGTGGATATGAGCAAACTCTCTGCCTATGTCGACGTGGGCCTCCCCATCTATCGAAATTCAAGCGGTAACCAGCTGGTAAGTTCAAGCTTCTGGCGGCTGAACTTGAGTTATCGTTTTTAGGGCCGCGGCGCCATGAACTTCAACTCGCGTCTATCACGGTTCCTGGTCGCTGCCGCCACCGCGGTGCTGCTTGCCATCGGCACGGCTGTGGCAGGTCCGGATGAGGTCGGGCAGCCGGCTCCGCCCTTGCTCGCCCGGCAGCTGGACGGCGCCGCTCTGGATCTGGCGGCGCTGCGCGGCAAAGTCGTGGTCCTCAATTTCTGGGCCACCTGGTGCACGCCCTGTCGGGCCGAGATGCCCATGCTGGATGCGTTCTATCGCCAGCATCGCGCCGAGGGCCTGGTATTGCTGGGTCTGAGCGCTGACGACCGCCACGATCGCAAGGACGCTGAAAAGATCATGCAGCGCGTAACTTACCCAGCGGCGCTACTTCAAGAGGCGACGGCCAACGGCTTTGGCAGCCCCAAAGTGCTGCCCATCACCTATGTCATCGACACCCAGGGCATCATCCGTGCGCGACTGATGCCAACCCGTGCGGGACTGAGCGAGGCGGAATTGTCTGAAGCCGTACTACCGCTCCTGGGGCCGGCAACGCAGGCAACGCTGCCCCCGCCTTGACCAGCCCACCGTAAGCCGCGACCGCGCGCGCTTCAAGCGCACACCGCTTTCGGCGCCCCGTCCTCATCGTGGCGCTTGAGCACATCCGCCAACGCGTCGGTCAGCGGTCGTGGCTTGCCGTACAGGTAACCCTGCGCGTAGCGCACCCCCAGCTGCTTGAGACGAACGGCCAGCTCCTCCGTCTCCACGTACTCAGCCACCGTCTCGAGATCCAGCTGCTCGGCAATCAACACCAGCGCCCGCACCAGGGCATCCGAGCGGGTGTTGGTGAGCAGGTCGCGGATGAATGTGCCATCGATCTTCAGCTGCTGCACAGCCAGCTCTTTCAGGTGCATCAGCGAGGATAGTCCCGTGCCGAAATCGTCCAAGGCGATGCTCGAGCCCAGGTCCGTCATGCGCTCAATGAAACGTTTGGTGGCGACCAGATTGCGCACCGCCGCAGTCTCAGTGAACTCAAAGGCCAGTAGTTCTGCCGGCACCCCGTTTTGCTTGACGGCGGTGCGGACGAAATCAGCGAACGTGGGCTGACTGATCGACTGACCGGTGAGATTGATCGCAAAGCGCACCGCCAGCGTGCGCAGCCGGCTCACGTGCGGCGCGATGGCGCCCAGGACATTTTCCACCACCCAGCGGTCCAGTCGCTCCAGCAGCTGGTAGCGATCAGCCGCGCGCATGTACTCCCCGACGCTGACCAGCTTGCCATTGCGCTCCTTGATGCGCAGCAGCACTTCGAAGTGAGAGGGTAAGCTCGGCGCACTCAGGGCAAATATCGGCTGCGCGTGCAGCACGAAGCGATTCTCCTCCAGCGCATCGACCATGACTCGCGACTCGCGCACCTCTTCATGCCGGCGGATCATCGTTCCATCGGAGGCTTCGTAAATCTCGACGCGATTGCGCCCTCGTTCCTTGGCTACCCGACAGGCGGTTTCGGCCGCCGCCAAGGCATGTTGAAAAGACCCACCCGCTGTCAGGGGAACCACACCGAGACTGGCGGTGACCGGCGTCTGCGCCGACTTGAGCGACAGACCCTCGATGGCCTCGCGGGCCTGGTCTGCCCAGGTACGCGCCTGATTGAGGGTGTGATTGAATAGCACCGCCGCATAACGATCGCCGGACAGGTGCGTGGCGATGCTGCCGGCCGGCAGCAGCTGCGCCTGCCATAGTCGGCCGATATCGCGAAGCACCACATCGCCGGCGGCGAAACCGGCGAGTTCATTGACCACGTGCATCTGATCGAGGTCGGCATAGACCACGCAGGCGGACTCCGCGGCGCGCAGGCGCTGTGCCACTTCCATTTCGAAGACGGGCCGGCGCAGCAGTCCGGTCTGTACTTCGACACGCGCCGCCAACAGCTCCTGCAGTTCGGGGACCGCTTCTCCCAGCGTGGTGCCGTCGGCCGCCACGAATTCCGGTTGCGCCTGGGTACGAAAGGCCGCCACCAACCCGATGGTCTTGCCTTGGGCCTGCAGCGGGCAGAACAGAACGCGGAACGGCACGATGGGACCGCCATGCACCAAGCGCATGCGGTTGACGAACTGCGGAGTATCGCGCTCCCGCGCCATATTCCATAGCACCCGGTGAGTGAGCGAACTGATGCCCTCGCTCGCGTTGGCGGAAGCGGGCGGAACGGTGAGATCTGCGTACCAGGAAGGGGCATGTACGACGACATGCGCGCTGTGCAGCCGCGTCGCCAGAGTCTCCAAGAACTTTTCAGTCATTGCCCGTGCCGATCCTGTTGCGTTGGCCGGCTTCCCGCTGCCGCAGTGCGCCGACGCCTGTGGGCGTGGGCGCTAGGATGGGGCCAGTGCGGAGGTGCGGCAGCGCCGCGGTTCACGACTTGACAAGGACGGCGCGGCCCACCGCGCGAATTCTGTGACGCAGGTCCGCTCCGACGACTTCAGTATTCGGGTCTCAAGCCGGAGCGCGCGCCTCCACCAGAGCGCGCACCGCTACGCTCCCCGTCACCGTCTCACCGCCCAGCGTCATGTAAATCACCCCATCGGACACCGCCAAGTCCAGTGCCATGCGCCGCTCCAGCCGCAGGGTCAACGCCTGCAGTAACGCCCCGTCCATCCTATATATCGCTATTTCCTCGGCTCTATGAATGCGCTCGCCGGCCATACGGCCGAGCCAGGCCTCGGTGTCGCGATGGGCGTAGACGGCGACACGCCGCGCGGCCTTGGCAGCCTTGTGCAAGCGCGGCGCCTCCGGCGCACCAATGTCGATCCAAGTCTGTAGGACCCCGGTCAAGTCGTAAACAGCGATGGCCGGCTCATCCGGATTCGACAATCCCTTTGAGAAGACGATGCCCTCCGTGTATTCCAGGCAATACGCCAGCAGTCGGGTCAGCAGGTACTCCTCCGTCTCGGACGGGTGGCGCGCCAGACGCAGCTCCAGCGTCTCGTACACCCCGCGATCCGCATCGGCCAGGCGCACGGTGAAGATATAGACTGTAGCGCTCAGGGCCATGGAATCCGCGTACCCGCAATGAAGAAAACCCAGATCGTCGTAGTCGGTGGCGGCGCAGGCGGCCTGGAGCTCGTGCGTCGGCTCGGGTTCCACTACGGCGCTGCGCATCATGACATTATTCTGGTAGAGCGCAATCGCACGCACATATGGAAACCGCTCCTGCACGAAGTGGCGGCGGGGGCGCTCGATGCCAATCTCGACGAAGTCAGCTACCGCACTCACGGCCATCGCTGGCACTACCGCTTCTTCCTGGGGAGCATGAACGGAATCGATCGCGATGCCCGCTTTGTGTCGATTGCGCCACTCATCGAGGAAGGTCGCGAACTCATCGGCCCACATCGCATCCGCTACGATTATCTGGCCATCGCGGCCGGTTCGGTCACCAACGACTACGGCACGCCCGGGGCGAGCGAACACTGTCTGTTCCTGGATGATCGCACGCAGGCCGATCGCTTTCGGCACCGGCTGCTCAACCACTGCCTGCGTGTCTCGCGCACCCTCAGCGATCAACCCGCCGCCGCCGCCTTCGTGCGCGTGGCGATCGTTGGCGCCGGCGCCACGGGCGTGGAACTGGCGGCCGAACTGTACAATTCCGCTGCGGCCCTCGCGCACTATGGGCTTGAGGTCTTCGACGCCAGTCGATTGAAGGTGACGCTGATTGAGGCCGGACCGCGTATTCTGCCGGCGCTACCCGAGCGATTGGCCGACGCCGCAAAAGCGGAGCTGATCGCGCTGGGCGTTCAAGTGCTGACCGGCACGCGCGTCGCGTCGATCACGGCCGAAGCGATCATCACGCAATCGGGCACGGAAATTCCCGCCGACCTGAAGGTGTGGGCCGCAGGTATCCGCGGCGCGGCGGTGCTCAAGGACATCGGTGGACTGGAGACCACACCCACCTGCCAGCTGGTGGTCAAAGCCACGCTGCAGACCACGCGTGACGAGCGCATTTTCGCCTTTGGCGATTGCTGCGCCTGCCTGCTGCCGGGCACGACTCGACCCGTGCCGCCGCGCGCGCAGGCCGCGCACCAGATGGCGGCCACCGTTTTCGAGAATCTCAAGCGCTTGCAGGATAAGCGTCCGCTGGTGGATTTCATCTACCGCGACCACGGCTCGCTGGTTTCGCTCAGTCGCTTTTCAACGGTGGGCAGTTTGATGGGCAACTTGATCGGCGGCCGCATGGCCATCGAGGGGCGACTGGCCCGCTTCGTGTATCTGTCGCTCTATCGAATGCACCTGATTGCCATTCACGGCTGGCTACGCGGCGTGGCATTGATTCTTGTCGGCCACGTCAACCGCATCGTCCGCCCGCGGCTGAAGCTCCATTGAGCGCGCCGCCGGCACTCCCCGCCTCTAGTCCTTAAGGCAAAGTCTGCAGAGCGGCAAACGTGCCGGGCACCGCTCCATTCTGCAACAGCACACCAGGCTGCATCTGGTAGGTGCCCGAAGTCAGCGTCGGCGCCGGAGCACTCGTGACCACGATATCCTTCAGGCCATCGCCATTGACATCGGCAACGCCCGTTTGAAAGGCACCGTACGGAACGGGCTGGAAACTAGCCGCGGCGAAGGTGCCAGGCACTGCGGCATTCTGCAGCAGCACGCTCACGCCCGCGCTGTCGCCGTAAATGATGTCCGGGTGCCCGTCGGCGTTGAGATCGGCCAGTTCAATGAACTGGGCCACCCGTCCCATCGGCACCGGATAACTGCTGCCCGCCAGGAACGTGCCCGGATGAGTCGCATCCTGCAGCAGTATGTTCACCGTGGGCGGCGCCGGTCCAAACGGGCCCGGATCTGTGATCACCAGGTCGTTGTAGCCATCGCCATTGACGTCGGCGATGGCGACGTCATTTGCGCCTTGGAAATCCTGATTGAGCGTCTGCGTGAACACCGTGACGGGCGTCATGAACGTTGCGCTCGTGGCGGTCGCGGCGTGCAGGTATAAATGCACACCGGTGGCGTCCGTGACCACGATATCCGGCAGACCATCATGATTCAGATCGCCCACCGCAACCCAGTTCGCGCCGGCCGCCGATAAGCTGAAGGGCGCCAGGAAAGCGCCAGGGTGGGCGGGATCCTGCAAAAAGACGCTCACGCCATAATCGGCTGACACCAGGTCCGGGAGGCCGTCGCCATTGAGATCCGCAATCACCACTTGCGAAGCCCCGGGCGAGGGCAGCAACACGGGCGCAGCGAACGTCCCGGGTGCTGACTTCTGGTTCAGGTATACCGCCAGCTGTCCGTCATCGAAACTGGCGCTGACCACATCCGGCAATCCGTCGCCGTTGAGATCGCCCCCGGCCAAGTACAGCGGCTCGGTGCCGGCGGCCACGCTGCCGGACGCCGCAAATCCCGCACTCGCGCCCGCGTTGTGCAGATGGATGTTCAGCGTGCCGCTCTCAAACGGCACTGTCGGTTGATGGAGGGTTTGCGCCGTGAGCACGTCGGGCAGGCCATCGCCGTTGAAATCCATCACGGCCAGGCCGAGATTGACCTCATAGGGCGTAAAACTGATCGGTGGCGGGTTGTCGTACCCGCCGCCGCCGCAAGCGGCCAGCGCCAAAGTCCCCGCTATCAAACACCCTGCTCGGACCGATACTCGCTGCAGACTGACCATGGGGCAATCCTCCTGCCATACACCGATTCTACTACTGCCGGCAAAGTCTGCGGCATTCGCCAGAAAGCGACACTCCCCGCCAAAATGCTAATCTTCGCCCCCAGCGGCTAAACAATAAGGTATCGGGGCGGAGATCGTTCAACCATGAGTTCAGATCGCGACGCACTTCTCGGAGAACGCATGGGCGCGCTGCAGGTGCTGGCCGTAGCGCTGACGGTATGCCTGAACGCCCTCGATGGCATGGATGTGCTGTCCGTCAGCTTCGCCTCCCCCGGCATTGCCCGCGATTGGGGCATCAAACGCGACGTGCTCGGCGTCGTGCTGTCGATGGAACTCATCGGGATGAGTGTCGGCTCGATGCTACTGGGAAGCCTGGCCGATCAACTGGGCCGCCGCCCGTTGATGCTGGGCTGCCTGGTCGTGATGGCTGGCGGCATGATGATGGCGAGCACCAGTGGCGGAGTCTTCGACCTGTCGGCCTGGCGACTGCTCACCGGATTCGGGATTGGCGGCATGCTGGCGGCCACCAACGCCGCGGCCGCGGAGTTCGCCAGTGCGCGACGCCGCAATCTGTGCGTCTCGCTGATGGCCATCGGCTATCCGCTGGGAGCAGTGATTGGCGGCTACGGCGCGGCGTTGCTGCTCAAGCAGCACGACTGGCGCTCGGTATTCTGGCTGGGCGCCGCGGCCACGGCGGCATTCTTCCCGCTGATTTGGCTGTTCGTCCCTGAATCGCCGGCCTGGCTGTACCTCAAGCAGCCGGCTGGGGCGCTCGCCCGAATCAATCGCACGCTCACGCGCCTGGGCAAGCCTGCAATTGCGACCCTGCCGCCTCCGCCCATCGCCGCACCCAAACTATCCATAGCGGACATCTTCGCGCCCGCATTGGCCGGCACCACCGTCTTAATGACGCTGGCCTATGCCCTGCACATCACCACGTTCTATTTCATCCTCAAATGGGTGCCCAAAATCGTCGTCGATATGGGCTTTGCGCCCGCCGCCGCCGCGGGCGTGCTGGTTTGGGCCAACATCGGGGGCGCCACGGGCGGGGCGGTGCTGGGGTTGGTGGCGCAGCGCTGGGGCGCGCGGCGCGTCACTATTGCGGCCTTGATCATGTCGGTGTTGATGGTGTCCTGGTTTGGCCGCGGTCAGGCGGATCTGCACCAACTCGCCGTGGTATGCGCCGCCACGGGCTTCTTTACCAACGCCGGAGTGGTCGGCATCTATGCGCTGGTGGCCCACGTATTTCCCACTCATGCGCGCGCCTTTGGCACCGGCTTCGTGATCGGTGTCGGACGCGGCGGCGCGGCGCTGGCACCGATAGTGGCGGGCGTTTTGTTCACGGCCGGATTTGGTTTGCAATTCGTGGCCATCGCCATGAGCGCAGGTTCATTGATTGCGGCCGCTGCACTGTGGCGCCTGCGGGTGCCGGCGTGAGATCGATGCTCGGTGCCCTTGCTGCGGCACTCGCGCTCACGATGTCAGCTGCAACGCCCGGTACCAGTGCCAGTGCCAGTGCCGCCGAACCGGACTACCGCGCCCGACCGGCCAGTGACGAGATCATTTATTTTCTGCTGCCGGACCGATTTGAGAATGGCGATCCCAGGAACGATCGCGGCGGGCTGAAGGGTGATCGGCTGCGCACGGGCTTCGACCCCACCGACAAGGGCTTCTACCACGGTGGCGATCTCAAAGGGGTGTTGGCTCATCTCGATTACATTCAAGGCTTGGGCGCTACGGCCATCTGGCTCGCCCCCATATTCACGAACAAGAGCGTGCAAGGCGAACCTGGGCACGAATCGGCCGGCTATCACGGCTATTGGATCACCGATTTCACCACGGTGGATCCGCACTTCGGCACCCGCGCCGAATTTCAGGCGCTGGTCAGCGCCGCACACGCGCGCGGCATGAAGGTCTACCTGGATATCGTCGTCAATCACACCGCCGATGTCATCCGTTACCGCGAGTGCCCGCACAACGATTGCCCCTATCGATCGCGGGCTGACTATCCGGATGTGCCCGGTGCCTTTCCCTACACACCCTTCGTACCCGCCGGAGAGGAACACGCCAAGGTGCCCGAGTGGCTCAACGACCCCCAGTACTATCACAACCGCGGCAACAGCACCTTTGAGGGTGAGAGCGCGCTGCTGGGCGACTTTGGCGGACTCGATGACGTGGCCACCGAGAATCCGCGCGTCGTCCAGGGATTCATCGATATTTACGGCGCGTGGATCGATCAATTCGGCATTGACGGTTTTCGCATCGACACCGCCAAGCATGTCAATCCGGAGTTCTGGCAGGCCTTCGTGCCCGCCATGCTGGCACGCGCCGCGCAGCGTGGCATTCCTAATTTTCATATTTTCGGCGAAGCGGCCAGCTCCGAGATGGATCCGGCGCACCTGGCGGAGCACACCCGGGTCGACCGCCTGCCCGCCATGTTGGATTTCGCCTTTGCCGCCGCGGTGCGCGACACAGTGGCCGATGACGCGGGGACCGACGAATGGGCGCGCCTGTTTGCCGCCGATTCGCTGTACGAAGGGGGCGCGGCGGCGGCGCTGCAACTTCCCACATTCATCGACAATCACGATGCGGGGCGTTTCGGTCTGTTCGTGCGCCGAGCCCATCCTACGGCGACCGACGAGGAAGTGCTGCAGCGAACGCGTTTGGCGCTGGCCATGCTGCTGACGCTGCGGGGCGTACCCACCCTGTACTATGGCGACGAACAAGGGTTCGTGGGTGTGGGGGATGATCAGGCCGCGCGTCAGGATATGTTCGCGAGCCAGGTGGTCAGCTATAACCAGGAGCGACTGTTGGGGAGCGATTCAACCACCGCGTCCAGCAACTTCAACACCGCCCATCCTCTGTACCGATTGATCGCGCGCCTAGCCTTGCTGCGCCAGAGTCAACCCGCGCTGCGCCACGGCCTGCAGCGGATACTGGCGGCGGGCAGGACGCCCGGACTGTTCGCCGTGGCTCGCGTCGACCCCAGCAACGGGCGCGAAATCGTGGTCGCATTCAACACCAGTCGCGCGCCGCTCGTGGCACAGGTGGCGATCAGTTCCGCCGCGAGAGACTTTACAAATCTATACGGCCAATGCGCCCCGCGCGTGACGGCGCCGGGTAGCTACCGCGTTACACTGGCGCCGCTGGATTTCGTGATTTGCGCCGCCGCACCCACGCCCTAGGCGTAGCCGTAGTCGACACAATGGAGTATTCGCGCATGAACACCCGTGCATTGCCCTACCTGAGCACTTTGACGTTGCTGGCCGCACTCAGCGCCAGCGCGCAAGCCCCACCCGCTGCGCAGCCCATGATGCCGGGCGCGATGGGCGCAGCTCCCAGTGCGGCCAGTGATGCGGACGCGTCGCGTTTACCCGGAGATCGGGCACCGCCGCGCGGCATGATGATGCCGCCGCCCGGCGGTGGTGCTCCGGGCGGTGCACCCGGCGGCGCTTCAGGCGGTACACCCGGCGGTCGACCGCCGCCGGAGCCGGGGAGCGATGCGCCCAGTCCTTCTCTGGCGCTGGCCATCGAAGCGGCTCAGGCAGCCGTCGATGCTTGTAAGGCGGATGGCTACAACATTGGTGTGGCCGTCATTGACTCCTCCGGTCAGCCGCGCGCGTCGTTGGCCGGTGATGGCTCTACGGGAGGTCATATCTACACCGCCGTGCGAAAGGGCCTGGCGGCCGTGGCCTTCAAGATGCCCACTTCAAAGGTCGGCCTCTTGATCGCCACCGACAAAGCGGCGGCGGCGCGCGTGACGCCGGCCATGTTGACCTGGGGCGGCGCTGTGCCGCTGATGGCAGGCGACAAATTGCTGGGTGCGATCGGCGCGAGTGGCGCTTCGAGCCAGCAGGATGAAAAATGCGCCCAGGCAGGCGCGGCCAAAGTGATGAGCCGCCTGAAGTAGCTGCACGCTTCGAGCAATTCAACCCAGAGCGCTGTCGGAGCGGCGCCCGATGCCGTTGTCATGGCGTAGGTTGATTTCGACGCGAACCTGCTGGCAGCCGTACACGGGTTTGCCGTTCTCCAACTGCGGATGATAGTGCGCCTGGCGGGCCCAGTTGAGCGCGGATTCATCGAAATTCCGGTCCGTGGAGGAGGTCACGATGCGAGTTGCGCTGATGGTGCCGTCGGCTGCCACGCACACCTCCACAATCGCAAATTCACCGCGCACGTAATGATGACCGTAGGCGGCAATGTAGGTAGTCGTTACGTCAACCGGGGTGATGATGACGGGTGTCGGCGGGCTCGGGGCCAGCGGCCTGACACGCACGAGCTGCGCGCAGGATCCCACGCTCAGCGGCACCAGCGCAGCCAGTCCAAGTCGCAGGCCTCGGTACCGGCGTGTCAGCCGCGCGTTCATCGCAAACGGCGCTCTCCGGCCAACACCGCGCGCAATTGCTGACGGTCCAGCTCTCCTTCCCAGCCCGCTACCACCAGCGTGGCCACGGCGTTGCCGACGAAATTGGTGAGCGCGCGACACTCGCTCATGAACCGGTCCACGCCCAGGATCAGCGCCATGCCGGCAATCGGCACGGTCGGCACCACCGACAACGTCGCCGCCAGCGTCACAAATCCCGAACCGCTCACCCCCGCGGCACCCTTGGAACTGATGGCTGCGACCGCCACCAGCAATAATTGATCCCCAAGCGTCAGTTCCACGCGGCAGGCCTGCGCGATGAACAGCGCCGCCATCGTCATGTAGATGTTCGTGCCATCCAGATTGAAGGAATAACCGGCCGGCACCACCAGCCCCGCTACCGAGCGGGCACACCCGGCGCGCTCGAGTTTATCGATCAGCGCCGGCAGCACCGCCTCCGAACTGGACGTACCCAGCACCACCAGCAGTTCAGCGCGCAAATACTTCAACAATCGCCACAAGGAAAACCCGCACAGCTGCGCGATGCCGCCCAACACCCCCAACACAAACACCAGGCTGGTCACATAAAAACACAGCACCAGCTTGGCCAACGGTGCCAAGGTGCCGACGCCATACTGGCCGACGGTGTATGCCATGGCGCCGAACGCACCCACCGGCGCCAGCCTCATGATCAATTGCATGATGCGGGCAAAGACAGCGCCCAACGACTCGATGCCGCGCTGCGCCGCGCGCGCGCTCTCACCGGCCAACGTCACTGCAACGCCAAACAGTAACGCCAGCAGCAACACCGGCAGGATCTCACCGCTCGTGAAGGCACCCAGGGCCGTGTCCGGAATGATCTGTATTAGGAACTCACTGACACCGCGCTTGGCCGCCTGGCTTTGAAACTCCGCTACCTTGCCGCTTTCGATATGCGAGGCGTCCGCGTTGATGCCCGCCCCGGGTTGCACGGTATTGGCCACCACGAGCCCCAGTACCAACGCCAACGTAGACACCACCATGAAATAGGCCAACGCCTTCAGGCCCACCCGGCCCAGCTTACCTGTGCCACCGGCCCCGGCGATGCCGCTCACCACGGTACAAAATATGATCGGCGCAATGATCATCTTGATCAATTTGATGAAGCCATCGCCCAAGGGCTTGAGCTGGGTGGCCCAATGGGGCGCGAGCACGCCCAGAGCCACTCCTGCCGCTACGGCCAGCAGCACCTGCATATACAGCGATGCGTACCAGCGCCGTGGGGGTGCTGGCGCCTGGTTCAATGCTTCCATGCCGCTCATTTTGCTCTGCACTCGCCCTTTGAGCCACAATGCCACAGGCACACTGGTGAGGCACTCACGATGTCCAGTCCGGTCACGATGTCCAGTCCGGTCCCGAGGCGATGCGCGCGAGCGACCCGGCTGCTACCCCTGCTGCTGGCCCTGCTGCTGCCCCTGCTGCTGCCCCTGTTACTTGCCAGCGCGAGCACGGCGGCGGCAGCGACCCCAGCTGCGCCTGCCGCGGCCGGCACCGAAACGGCGAACCACTCGCCCACCATGACCGACATCCTGGCCAACGCACCGGCTACGGCCTGGCGACCGTTGAATGATGAGCACACGCTGTACCTGGAACTGCCGGGCGGCCGGGTGGTGATGGAGCTGCTCCCGGCGCTGGCACCGCGCACGGTGGCCAATATTGAAGCCTTGGCGCGTCTGCACTATTACGACGGATTGGCGGTGCTGCGGGTGCAGGACAATTTCGTGGCGCAGTGGGGCGATGCGGACGCCCAGCGCCCCATTCCCGACAATCTGCAAAAACTCACGCCGGAATTCTCCGTGCCGCTGGGCGCTGCGGCGTTTACGGCCTTACCGGACGCGGACGGTTACGCGGCCCAGGTCGGCTTCGTCGACAGCTTTCCGGCGGCGCGCGATCCGGCCACGGGTCAGGCCTGGTTGACGCATTGCTACGGCGCGGTGGGCGTTGGCCGCGACAATGATCCCAGCAGTGGCAACGGCAGTGAACTGTACGTGGTCATTGGTCACGCACCCCGCCAGTTGGACCGTAACGTCACGGTGGTGGGTCGCGTGCGCCGCGGTATCGAGCTGCTCGCCACCTTGCCGCGCGGCGGAGCGGAGCTGGGATTTTACGAGCATCCCTCGCAGCGCGTGCCCATTGCCAGTCTGCATCTGGCGGTCGAGTGGCCGCAGTTGCAGCGCACCGCCTTGGAGGTGCTGCGCACGGACTCGGCGAGTTTCAACACACTGGTGGCGGCACGCCGCAATCGACGCGACGCGTGGTATGTCCACACGGCCGGCTATATTGACCTGTGCAATGTGCCCTTGCCGGTGCGGCCGCGCCCCACCCAGCCCTGAGGCACGCTCCTGCCCTGCAGTGCCGTGAAGCGTGACGCACTCCGCACTTTGACGCCGCTACACTCTTAGACGCTCACCCTGGCGAGCGCCGCCGTCGATACTGAGGGCGTGAGTAACCGCAGTGTCGAGCATCCGCCTGCCGCCCAAACCACCCGGCGCCAGGAGCGGCGTTTGTTGGGTGCAAGCATTGCCCTGTTGCTGGCGCTTGCCTGCTGTTTGGTGATTGTCGCCCGCTGGCTGCCGCAGAGTTTTGCGACCATTGAAGATACCGCCACCCTGGTGCAGGCTCGGCAGCTTTACCAGGCCTTCAACACCGATCTGACCCAACTGTCGATCAGCACCCGCGACTA